>Ga0307507_10007143_pt1 | contig 16492 bp, 5 predicted proteins | sample 7_EM_MG_FD_207223 | JGI IMG/M metagenome (GOLD analysis project Ga0307507, IMG submission 207223) | Populus trichocarpa ectomycorrhiza microbial communities from riparian zone in the Pacific Northwest, United States - 7_EM | ecosystem: Host-associated > Plants > Roots > Unclassified | place...
ACGCAACCAGTCCCCGTACCCAATCTCTGAGACCAGTTAGGGTTCCTAGTGACCAAAATACTAGGTGGCGACTCCCATTCCATTTTTCTACCAACCAAAGACAATATTTTCTTGTCTCCCCACATTTGCCGGATAGATACCATACACACTTCCTAGATTTTAAAAAGTGGAGTATTCGCCGCGACGCCGCGCACCCGCGACACGAGTTAACATGAAACATAATAAGAATGTTCAAACATTTAAGGATATTACACATCACAAAGATTTAGAGTATTAGTTCTTAAAAGTTGCTAAATCCTCAAAGGTTTTTGCTGTTAAATCTGGTCCTAGCGGGGCAAATAAGACCAAATGGAAGTGTACTAGTGGACCTTCTTAAAGAAAAGTTGGAGTTGTGACTAAAAGAGAAAAAGAAAAAAAAATAAAGAGGCATTTAAGGTGGCAAGAAAGACAAGTCCAATATGGCTTGTTAAAATTGTAAGAAGCAATGACACTTTGCTCGTGAGTGCATTAAGTCAAATCAAGTACAACCATGTTTACTTCCTCGCTCTGAATCTTTAGTTTCTTCCACTGTATTTGTTGTTGTATCCAATCCTTTATAGATTGGAGATTTAAAAGCAACAAACCATGTAGCAAGATATTGAATTAAGTACGTGGAGTACTGTTAAATCCAAGTTGGAAGAAAAAATGCGTACACAGGAAACAAGGCTAATGTTGACGTGCATGGCATTAGGACTTATAAACTGGTCGTACGAGGAGGATGCAACTTGTATCTCTATGATGTACTTTATACTTTTGATATTCAGCAAAACTTGTTTTCCATTCTTGTCATGCTTAAGTTAGGCTTTTATTTTTTCCTAGAGAATAATTTTGTTAAGATGTATATATCTTAAAACTAATTTATATAGTTGTGGTTATTTTATGGATGTTTTTCTAGTTTTATATTTTTAATATTCATGTAATAATGAAAGTACTTTTATGCTCACTTATATATATATATTTTTTAGTTTAACGTGGGTGTCCGGGTCAGCTTGTGCGCACCTCGACTAATCCCATGGACCCTGAAGTTAACAACCATGTAAGCCTCCAGTGACCATCATATGAGCAATCACAGGGCTCGAACCTGAGACCACAGAGAAAGCTTACTTAGCTCACTTTTATTGATAATGCTCATAATGGCCCTATTAAATGGTATACTAGCCTTAGCCATGTTGGCAAGAAAACAATCATTAAATTTGTTAGAAAGAGCATGTCATTTAGGCCCACTCACAAAAGCCATTCTACCAATTTATAAACATTATTTAGTAGGGAAAGAAACTAGAAAACCATTAGGAAAAGCAATGAGAGCTGGTAAGCCTATATGTGGCTCAATGAAAACATTATTTTTATAATTGATTGAGGACGTGAGTATCAATCTATATAATTCAGGGGATTGTGTGAAGATAAAAGAATTATCATATAGTTCATGATTATTAGAAATACATAACAAAATGGCGTTGTAAAGAAGAGGAATAAGACGTTGCTAGACATGGTTAGAGTGATGATGGCATAAGCTAATTTGTCAATCTCTTATTGGACAGATATATTATTGACTGCTGTATATGATCTAAATCGTGTATCTTCTAAATGAATATCTTCCACACCATATGAGTTATGGACTAAAAGAGGTCTAGACTTGATGCATATAAGGTTTAAGGATTTATTTTTTTATGTACACAACATTTCTTATAAATATAAAAATTAAACCCTAAAGAAAAAAAAGTGAATCTTTATTAGATATCCTAATCACTCAAAGTGATATGTGTTCATTGGAGAGCTATTACATAGAAGTGTGGCTAAAATTGAGTCATAAGATGTAGAATTCCTTGAAGAGGATTTCCCTTCTAAAAACGAGTTCTAGAGAGACATTATTTTTCATGTAATGGATGATCAAAAACTTAGCACTCATACAATAGATGATATAGAGTAAGTAGTTCCATAACCTCCTAGAAATAGTAGGAGTATGTGGCCTGATAATGGAAATAATTAATTACAAGAAATTTGTGAGGAGCCCCAACTTTGAAGGAGTATATGTATGAGCATTGCCCGTCATTGCTTTGGATTAGAGAGAAAGCTTTCATTATAGTTGTGCATGATGAAAAGCTTAAAGATTTTTAAGAGAATGTTTCTTCTCCTTCAAATAAAGAATGAATGAATGTAATGAAAGAGGAAATGAAATCAATAAAGACTAACCATGTATGGGATTTGGGTTGACCTTTCACTAGGTTAAAAAGCCATGGGGAAGAAACATGTTCTTAAGGTAAAATATAAAGTAGAAAATTTCTTAGAAAGATATAAGACTTGTTTATTGGTAAAATGTTATACCTAATACGAAGGTATAAACTATAAGGAAAAATTTCTCCAATAGTTAGGTTTCCCTAAATTAATCTTATTCTAGTAATTTTTGCAAGTTTAGACTTGGAACTCTATCAAATAGATGTTAAAATTTCATTTATCAATGGAGAATTCGATGAAGAGATCTATATGGATCAACCAGTTGGTTTCGTTTTAAAAGGTTAAGAACATATAGACTCCATTTATCTATTTATAGATTAAAATTACATCCAAACAATGGTATCTTTAATTTTATAGGGACTAAATTGAATGAAGAGGGAAAAAAGTTTAAGAGTTATTAGAGAATTAGAGATTATATTGAAGAGTTATTAGAGATTAAATTAAATAAAAAGGATAAAAGTGTTTGGCATAAGTAACCCACACACTAGAGTGTTAGGAAGCCCTCTATATTGTGGTGGCAGTGAGGTTCCTCCGAGATCCAATGGAAGCAATCCTTGGTGATGTTGGAATCATCCTAACGAGGGCCTCCTTCAGACACAGTGATGAAGTCACTCCAATGATCCATTTTTATTTTCTTTCTTTGTATCTCTTTTATCTCTTTCCTCTCGTCGATTTCCATGCATGATTTCTCTAGAATAGCAAACGAGGCTTTCGTATTTTTTTGATATAAAATTTGATCTTCATTCTTGTAATTGTCATTTTTAACAACAATTATAGTTTGATTTTGAAAAAATGATGTCTAGTAAACTATGGAATGGTTTCCAAAACTGTGTCTAGTTTGATTTTGAAAATTCAGGTAGTCATTTTTAACAACAATTATAGTTTGATTTTGCATCATTTTAATGTGCTGATGTCAAAAATAAATTTTAAATAATAATAATAATAATAATTCTATTCTAATGTATTTTTATGCGAAAAACAATTTAAAAAACAACATTTACCACACTTTCAAACAGTCCTGAAAATATAAAGGATTTATAAGTTGGATTTTGTCTCATATATATCATTAAGTTTTCTCACATGGGTTATGTGCCTTAACCACTTGGATTGAAATTCTTTTTCTATTAGGATCTAATAATAATAGACTAAATTATACAAAATCCCTTGAACTATTTATTAAAATGTCATTAGTCTCTTAATTAAAAACTTCAAATCAACAATCTTTATAAAAAAAATTTCAATCTAATTTAGTCATCATTTGGTTGAAATTAGATTTTCATCCAAATGTTAAAGTGATTGTCGAGCTTTTTATTTCATTTTATTAGAAAAAAAATTAAATAGTATATTAAGGCTGTTTTCACAAGGACATGTGACTTTAACTGGCCAATATTTTGTTAGTATTTGGATAGAAACCTAATTTATTATCAAAAACACTAAAGCAGCTAATGAAGTTACCATGTCTCAAGACATAGTTTACTATTTATTTTAATAGTGTAATTACTATATTGCCCATTGGTCATTTAATCTTTTAATTTAGCTTTGAGGGTAGGTTGATCTTTTCACCATGAAATAAATGTCTTTTGAAAGTTGTGTGGGGTGATTTTAGTTATTGCGGTTTTTAATGCACAATAAAATTACTCATTTAATCCAATGTCTACTACACAAGAGTATTTTTGTATTTTATTTTTTTTATAAAATAGTATAATTACTTTCATGGCTTTAAAGACAACCAATTAAACTCTCATCCAATATTTTTTTTTTGTCATTTTACTTTGTTTTTATTATAAATTTCAAAGGTCCCGAAGGACATTGTTGTAAATTATATTAATTAAATATAATTAAAAAAACCTGTTGGCATGTGTGTAGCCCGCGCCAGTGTGGGGGCAACCCTTGTGCTTTTCTAAGGTGCGTGAGGAGTCGTCTAACCACCAAACGCCGCATTTCAGGGTGGCGTTTAGAAGGTCTTAACATCCCCAACCCTTTGAGGTGACGTGTGTGCCATCATTCACAACAGTTTGGCACTAAACAGTATGTTTTTGTTTTCAGATTTACTCTCTCTCTCTCCTCCACCTAGACTTTTACGCCAACCCCTTATAAAACTCTAGAACAACCCTACTATTTTTTCCTATCAAATTTAATTCATGTTCTTTTAATTGTTAATTTTTTTTCCTTGACAAGATTTTTATTTTGGATCATTTTTTAAGTTGGTTTTGTTTTATGATTCCATCCTCTGTTTTTTTTTAACTATCAAATTTAATCGTTGTTCTTTTGATTACTTATTTTTTTTGCTTTGAAAAGTTTTTAAATTTTATATGTTTAAATTGGCTCATAATAAACTTCTTGATTGGACTTGAATCCAATGTCTCATAGGTTGCTGTCTTTTTTAGATTTAACCAGGTTCAGGATATTTGTCCGGGTTTGCTTTGTTTTTACTTATGTTTTTTAATTTCACCCCTTTGATTTTTTTAATCTTTAAAATTTGATCATTATCATTTTAATTGCTATTTATTTTATTTTGGATTATTTTTTTATTGTTTCATTAAATTTCATCCTCCTTGAGTCTTTTCTATCAAATTTTATTCTTATTCTTTTTGTTGCTTTTGCAGGTTTTTTTATTAATATTTTTCTACTAATCTCATCTTTTAAAATTAAATTAGTTGAGAATTATTCTTCTTGACTAAATTTGGCTCAAAGATTTCATGAGATATGACTTTTAGAGATTAGACAAGGTTTAAGAGATTCGCTAGATTTGCCCTGTTTTTTTTTTTTTTTCTAAATAGACGTTGTCTTAATTTTTATCCTTTTTTTTAAACTTCTGTTTTGTTATTTTTTTTTCGGTTTGATTCTATTGGGTTAGCCCTCAATAACTTTTTTTTTCATCTCCTACTGTTTTTTAATCTATAAATAATCTATCATATTAGAAATGATATTCAATTTCACCCCCTATGATTTTTTAAACTTTCAGGCATGGTCCTAATTCTTTTAATTGCAATATTGTTTTTGTTTGCGATCATTTGTTTTTTCAAATTTCATCCCTTTTGGGTTTTTTCTTATAAGATTTTAGTCACATTCTTTTTTTTGTTGTTTTTTTTATTTTGCAAGTTTTTTTATTAATATTTTTCAAAGATTCCATCATTTAAAATTAAATTGGATGACATTTAATTTTCTTAATTGAACTCGAGTCCGTGATTTAACAAGTTACAAGTTTTTTAGATTAAACTAGGTTTAGGAGATTCGTATGGGTTTGCTTGGTTGTTTTCTATTTTTCTCTAAGCTAATGTTTTCTACTTTTTTTTTTTGAATTTTTACTCTTTTTGCGATTTTCCTTCAATTAAATTAGCATTGAGTTGTTTGATAATCCAAATAAGCTCAGGTGTACATCTTTTTATCTTTTTATCTTTGTTTTGTTTTTCATTTTATTTATTAATGTTTGTTTTTTTTCGTATTATTTAAATTATCACTTGAATCAATGACTTGGGACTTGAATTTTTTTTAACCTGTCACTCTTTTTACAACAACAAAAAAATTGTTCAGCCCGCGGTGAAACATGGGGGTAACATATCTAGTAATAAACTAAATTAGATCAAACAATTAGTACAAAAGAGTATAATATTTTTAGTCTGGAGTTTAATGATACTTTGATTGTTGAAAGAATTCTGATATCTTTGAAAAAATATGAAATGACCTAAAGAAAGCATGCATGAAAAAAATAACAAAGAGAAAAATTGAAGTTTAAAGATATATAATAGGCATAGCCCTCCTATATATGATGGCACATATTGAACTAAAATCCAAGTAAATTTTCATAAACGAGCACAATCATAGGAGAAGCCTACCATATCCTTAAAGTGGAACTATTCTCAAATCAATAGCAAATTAAGGATACTAAGAAAATAAAATTTAGATTTAAGTGGTAACATTTTTTGGGGCAGCTAAACAAAACCATAGAAGCAACACAAGTCCATTAATGATATGACATTGGCACTTGAGAAATAAAAAGGAAATTTGAAAAGAATCTCAAATATTATTCGAAGTGTCACCACCAACACGACATTGGCACTTCTGAAATAAAAAGAAAATTTGGGAAAATGGAGTCACCACCTAGTAGATAATGGAAACATGAAATCTTGCTATAAGAACTAGTTTTAGAGATTCAAAAAAGGGTTTATTATATTAAAAAGATAGACATCACCCTTATCGTGACATTTTAAACAAAGTTTTACCTTGGTTTCTACTTAATCACTTGTCATGTACTATCTAAATTATTTTTTGAGCTTATTCATGATTTATTTTAATTTATTTCTAATGTTTTTGAAAAAAAAAACTCATGTCCATTCTGAAAAATAAAAGATCGTTGAATAGGTCATTTGCAAAAAATTGACATCCATCCCTAAAACTAAAAGACTCGTTGATTAAGTCATTCATAAAAAATTTGATGTTTTTCCATAAAAATAGAAAACTTGTCAATTAGGTCATTAATGAAAAAATCAACGTCCACCACTAAAAATAAGAGATTCATCAATTAGGCGATTCAAAAAAATTTGACTCATTGATTAAGCCATTTGAAAAAAATATGACATCATTGATTAGGCCATTTGAAAAAAATATGACATCCTTCCCTAAAAATATGAAACTCGTCAATTAGGCAACTTAGAAAAAAAATTTGATGTTTGTCCATAAATATTGGAGACTCATCAATTAGGCCATTCAAAAAAATTGACTTTTATCTCTAAAAATAAAAGATTCATAGATTAGGTCATTCGAGAAAAACTTGACATCCATCTTTAAAAATAGGAGATTTGTCAATGTAAACATCCCTAAACATAGGAGACTTGTCAAATTGGTGATTTGAAAATTTTGATTTTCATCACTAAAAATAAGAGATTCGTCAATTAGGCCACTCATGAAAAATTTTGCTCATAGATTAGGCCTTTTGAAAAAAATGATGTCCATCCCTAAAAATACAAGACTCGATGATGTCCAATAATTTTTCTGTGACTTGGGTCTAATGTTGGAGTTTGATACTATTATGATTACTTCCTAGAGGTATTTCTATGGTTCTTGGGTATCCATAACTCGAATGCGAATGAGATAGCTATCGTTGTTAGACAAAACCATCACTCCTATCATCACCTAGATTCATATCCACCATTATTTCTTCCAACAAAATTTCAAAGACTTTTTTTTTCTTTTTCTCTCACCTTATATCTCTCTCTTTACTACCCTTTTCCTTTTCTCTCCCTCAGTCTTTTTATTTATCTCGTGTATCAACTCTTCCTTTTTTCTCATTTTTCTTCTTCTCCCCCTCCCTCGTAAGGGCTATAGGTTTAAGGGTATTTATAAAAGTGGTATATCATTCTAGGGTTCCCTTGATCTTTGCTAGATTAGAACCCTTAAACATGGAGAATAAATCTCCATCCTTGGTTTGCCACCCAACTAATCCTTGTAGAAGCGTTGGGGTTGGCAAAGTGGCTGATATAGCTTTTTTTTTAGGTGTGGTAGGCTGGTTTTTGCATGGTTTGGTAGTGTATTTGGGGCTAAGTAGGTTTTTGGTTGGGATTATAGGTGGGGGTGTCAGAAAAGTGTTGGGCTTGTTATTTGTCCGCAATAAGTAGGAAACAAATAGTAAAGTTGTGCCAAAATTAGCCCATCATAAAGGGTTAAAAACTTGTTATTTTAGTCAAATCATGAGGAAAAAAACCTTTAAATCGACACTACGTCATTTATATTACTATTATTTGTTTTTTAGTTAACGAAATGATGACATTCAAATAAAATAAATAAAATATGTAGCTTCGCTTAAATAAATGTGACATCATTTTTGTTTTAGGTTCAAATTAGAGTTTTTGATTGAAACCCAAAAAGGTATCATTCAGCCATGTCCTAATTCAAACCAGCCCTTTGATTTCCCTTAATTTATAAGTTCATCCTTGGTCTTTTTATTTTCAATTTTTTTTTATCAAAATTTACCTTTTTTTTCTTAATTTCTCTTCAATTTTTTCCCTAATTGAATAAAAAAATGACCCTTTGATTTTGACAACATTTCAATTCGGTCAATGGCTTTCCAATTTTAAATTTTTAGCAAATTTCAACCTTTGTCACACATGTTCACCCCAATTGTGTTTTTTCAATTCTTTTTTTTATTTTGATTTTTTCTTTCTTTTTCAATTACAAGGACATTTTTAGTGAGAATTTTTTGGATGAAAATTTATTTGTTTGTTTGTTTTTTGAAGGGGTAAAAAATTGAGTTATAACACAAAAATAAATGAATATGGTGTTGAGAATAAATATGACTTGATAAGGTAGATACTATTTATGTTGAAATGTTCAAATCAGAACATTCTTAATGAAAAGATAATAATTACATTGATAAACTGGTCACTAAAATGTTAAGTCAAACAACGTATGACTTTCCTAATATTTGAGGGACCTTGACACGTTTCTAGACATTGAACTTGATCTTTAAAATATAAATCAATCAATTTATAGATAATAAGTTAAATTATTTAACTTATTTAATCCTATTTTGATTAGGATTGTGATTTATATTTAGGCCAATAGTTTAGAAAACCTAATAGGTCACACATTTAAAGAACCATTGGTCAGAAAATAGACTGTGATGATTAATCAAGTATGACTTGATTGTAAATAAGTTTTAGAAATTGAGGACAATAATGTAATTAACATTGGAGATTATAGTTCTAAAGTTAGAAAAATCTAAGGACTTGATTACATTAATTTCTAAATTTATCTTGAAATAATATATGTGATATATTTCAAAGGACAAAATGATATTTTGTTATTTATAAGGTTATTAGTTTTTTCCTATAAATAAAATGTTATGTCTCATATTTTTCTAATAACATGAAAGATCTTATGTGATTGACACGACCAAAAGATTTGATGTCTTATCCCAAGTGCAGGAGTGTCGAAGTAATAAATAACCCGACAAGACCGGGGTCGAACCATAGAGAGGTGAACTATATAAATTATAAATAATAAAATGATATTGATGTTGAAGAGAACTTTGAGATGTGATAATGATGAAAAGATTAAACAATGATAAAAAAAGTTGTCAAGGTTAGAAGATCAACTAATGGTATTTCAAATAAATATAATATAAACTCTTTTTATTACTCAACTGGAAACTACACACAAAGGAGGTTCCAATCGGATGATTTATCGTTAATGGCTCATTATAAAGTATTAACATGATCATATTAATTATCTTATTTAAGTAACACCAATACTTTTAAATATTGTCAGGTATTCATGATGCTGACTTATGTTAACAACAAATCAAGTTCCTCTCATAACAATGATGTCGGCCGAAAACTATGAATGATCAAGCATTTGATGTACCAAGTGTTATACAACATAAATCTAGATAGTCATTTAACAAGCAAGATATTAATAATTAGTAAGATAAAAAGATAAGACATGTTAATAACAAACTTTCTTGGATATAAACATTGAAGTCCATGTTGAGTTTATATATATTATACATATTCTAAACACCATTAGAGAAATATTTTTACCTTGACATAATAAACTTAGCTAAACATAATGAAGAAGAAGAAGAATATAAATAAACTAGACAAGAACATAGTTATGATGAAAAGCATAAACAAGAGATTAATGAAAGCAAAACTTAAGCATTATAAAAATATAAAGAAATAAAGCAAGAACATGATCTTGATCTAAAAACCAAGATAATTAAATACATGGCAAATGCCTCCTTTTATAGGCTAAAATTTGGAACTATTGATTGGTTGACAAACTATATAGTTGGTGGCCAACCATTGACTTGGTGGCTGGTTTTTGACATTGTTGGCTGATTATTGATATTATCGGCTGGCTAAAACGTCATTGCTAACATCAGAATTCGAGCACCTTGTACTCATGAAAGTTGTGGGCAATTGTCTCAGCTTTTCAAAAAAAAAAAAAACCAGAGCTCATTTGGACTTCTAGAACTCGAGATATGAGCTGAAAACCGAACAGTGTCTGGGCTGCAGGACAGATTCTGACTTCTCCGTTGTTGCTAAGATTTGAACTTGAAAATGGCAGAATTGAGTCTTGGACTCCTCATGAAAGTTTTAGGTCTATGTCGTAGCTTTCCATACATATAAAATAGACCTAAATCCAAGGTCTACAACTCCAGTTATGATCCAATAACCGAATGGTGTTCTAGTTTGAATTGAACCAACATCTCTTCTCTAAGCCTTTTCTTTGTCTTCTCAATTTCAATAGTTAATCACATCAATCAATCATTTGAATTGTGAGATATACCTGCATTCAAAATAAGTATTTACCATAAATTAAAGATATCTTATATTATCAGACTTGTTATTATAAAACATGCTATAGTTAGGGAATTTAATGATACTTTAGTGCAATATGATAATAGAAAGCCTTAATGAAAATGCACTTTTAAGTACTAATCAGTGATCATAGATACACCTCAAAATAAATTAAAAATAAAAAGATACACTCAATGCATAACAATCCCTCTCTTCTAAAAGGATTTTAGAAGATTTATGATTTGTTGGTTCGTGTGAATTATTATTAGAGGTTGAACAATTAAATAACTTGTAATTTGTGACAACTTAACTTTGAAAAGTTGATCAAATCTCAAAAAAATAAAAAATTGATCTTCAGATAATATTTACTCAAATTCTAACTAACTCTGTTAATTATTAATTTTACTGTGTTTGTGTATTTTAAGAAGCCAAAGGACAATAATCCTAGAAGATGACAACTCTTACCGACTTGGATTGAACAGCTTCCTACTCATGCATGATTCATCCATACATGTGGATGTGTATTAAGGGTGACCTGATCGTGTAGTCTTTTCTTTCTTGCTATTTTTGGGCCATCTCCGGAATAGACTACACCTTGCTAGGTGGGCGGTGCCGAACTTCTTGTCTTGCCAAGCTTCCATGTCATTCTCGGTAACATAATATTTAAAGCCCACTTGTCTTCAATCGAGGCTATCTAGCGACCATCTCTAGTTGTTATCTGGAGCGGTAGTTGTTGCTCCATTTTATTGACTATTAATTAATCTCGATGCATGAACTTATACCCAGCACCTTCTTACATAATAAGTTCAGTTCTCTTCGTCGATTACCATGTCGGCAAGGACCATGAAAACAGAAGACTACAGCCCCATGAGAGAGAATGAATAAAAAGGCAACCCTTAATTAAGTCTCATGAGATTTCAGGAGTTTTCGTAATATAATACCCTAGAATAGTTTTTTTTGAGACTTGACGATGTCACAAAATTAAATATATGTATATAATATGTTATTTAGCATTTAAGATTGTGGTTAATCAATATATTTAAGTACTTGAAATTTTTTTTCTTAGTCTAAGGAATTCCAGGATTATGGTAAAAGATTAAGTACCTGTAAAAAACAGTTTTAATCGGGGAACTTAAAGACTCTTCAATTATAAAGTCAGTATATTTATGAGAAAGACAATAAATAATTTAAAAGAACTTTAAATTAAAGGAACAAAGATGTTTGTTTTTAAGGTTTAAGTTGGTTAAGGCTCTGAAATCTAAATGAGTTTATTTTAAAAGATAAAAAGTTCTGAATTTTTATCTAGATAGTTAATGGAGTATTTATACTTCCTAAACTTTTTCGTTTTCAGAAAAGAGAAGGACTAAAAAGTCCTCTACTTTCGGTGACTTTAATGGGTGGCAAATATCTCTTACATATCATTATTGAGATAATAAGTATGATAGGTCCCTTAAGAGACTTTATATACACCTATAAGTGTAGGGAAATCATTACCACAATATGAATTATTATTCTAGATTGAGAGGCATGACAACTTATCATGCATGTCTTCAATACTTTTATTTTAGGGGATCGTCTAGGATCAGGCATATAGCCGTAGAACTTGGTAATGGTTGAATCCAAATGCTTTGAGTTTGACATATTTGCCAGACCCACGTTACCTTGCATTTGGCTGGTTGTCAAGCCCAAGGGCTTTGGGTTTGGCATGTTTGCCAAACCTACATTATCTTAAGCTTCGGTCGTAGTCTGCCAAGCCCAAGTTCTTTAGGGTCAGGCATGTTTTCCAGACCCACACTATCTTGGACTTGTCTAACTGTCAAGTCCAAGTTCTTTAGGGTCTGACATATTTTCATATTAGCTTTACCTTTGGGTTGACTAACTACCAAGCCTAAGTCCTATACGTCTGACATGTTTGTAACTTGTGCTACCTTGAGCTTGGCTGACTGCCAAGTCCAAGCTCTTTAGGTCTGACATATTTGACAGACTCACCTTACCTTGGACTAAGCTAACTACAAAGTCCAAGTTCTTTGGTTTTGACATATTTTTCAGACTTATTTTATTTTTTAAGATTATTTTTATTTATAAAAATCTTAATAAAAAAAGTTGACCCATCAGTTACCCCCACGCCTTTAATACGTAATCTTGCATTGAAGGCTTAAGAGATTTTTACGAAGACAATTGGTCAGTACATGTCTTGTATTCCTTTAGGAAAAGGCATTAAAGCGTTGTAAATCTAAAAAAAATTCTAGAGAAAAGGAAACAAATATTGCGAAGACCACCTGACGACGCATAATAAATATTGTAGGATTTTGGCCTTCCTGGGTTATAAATGAGGTGTCATCTATCTTTCATTCCTATCTTCCCCTCTTCTTGTACTTTTCTTAAAGTCTTTTTCCTGAATTCCTTGACTTAGGAATTTCTAATTTCTTACAATAAGAGGACAATTTAAAAGCAGAGAGGATTTCTTTGGCTATGTAAACCAGAACTTCTTTCCTTGTGATATTATAAAACCTTTTTCAATATTCTCTTTCTTCTACCATTATGACTTCTGGAAAAGTAAAAGGAATTTATCTCGTGAAGGTGATTTTAGTTTCAGGCCTGAAACTAAAACCACTCGTTGAAGATCTCCGACCATAAGGATTGGCCCTGAATCTAAGAGGGATGGTGCTCAACCTGTTTAGAATTCATATGGATGACACACGGAGCTTAGTGACTTGGGACTAAGTAACTTTGACTAATGCTAATCAACCAGAAGATTATACAATGGTCATCTCTAAAGCTAGTGACCGTATTTCTCAAGTCACCAAAAAATATAGTGGGGGTAATATTATCATTACAGCCCCATATATGTATACAAGTTTGGATACTTATTTCTTTTATAGGGATTTGTAAAGGATGGTTTGAGGTACTACAACCTCAGTCCTGCTTAGATTCATCCTAATGTATGGACCATTCTATCCTCATTTGAAAAGTTATTGAGGATTTTGAATTAAGAGCCTACGGTCAGAGTATTTATTCAGTTTTATACCTTAATCAATAGCACTGAAGGGAGACCTTTAATCCCTTAGTTTTTCACTTTCGTCAATAGGCAATATAGGCCAATAAAGAACACCATAAAGAGAATTTCTTTACGCTAAAAATATGGAGGGAACAATGAGTGATAGTGAGGTTCGATGGCCTAGCCAAACCTCATGATGGGTATAGTCCAATCTAGGGTTATACTCACTATTGGAGGACACCCCCAACAGGTGTGAATGACAAACCTTTATTGAGCCCAGAGGAGGAGAGGGTGTGCCCTAGGTAGAACAACCTCCATACTGAGTATGACATCGACTGTATTCCTAAAAGGTTATATAGCGTTTTAGGTAATCTCATTTTCATATTTTTTTTACTTCAATAACTTTCATTCCCTAATTATTTCCTCACGCAGGGTCTTTACTTGGGATTGTTGGATCCTAATTCAATAGGTCTATCCCTTTTATGCCTAGTCACGTGTCTACGCCCTCTCCTAGTAGTGGCTCCTCTTTTGAAGACAGTCAATCATTAATGCAAAGACAAAGAGTTAAGTCTTCTATTTAAACACTAAGGATACTACCACAGTTCAAGCCCAGGATGTCCCTGAAGTCATCCCTGTAACTAGCCTTCCTGCGGATAAGGTGTGTCAAGAGGTAACATAAGGGTCTCGCTCTCCCCTATCAGGGGGCCTAGGGTGTCAACACCAACCTCGGTTCTGATGTGGAGGTTGCCTCCCAATGGAAGAGAAAGAGAGTCTCCATCCTTTCATATTTTAATTTTGAGATTATTCCTCCTCTATATAGCGCTCATGCTCCTACAAGTCCAATCTACTTGTTTTCTAGGTCTTCTGTTATCTAATTTTGACCCCATAAAAAAATCAAGAAAAGAAAAATAAAAATAAAAAAATAAAAAAATAAAAAGATATACATGAAGAAAACCTGAAAGATTGCCTAAATTGATGATGAGGGTCCAAAATATATAAGATTGAAAAAATTGGCAATCCAATTTTGATTGATAGAAGGGCTCATTGGTGAAAATATTTTATTTAAGGTAAAGAAATACAAACTTGGATAGATAAGGACTCAATGAGAATCTTGGAAGGCTCAATTAATTTTATTGAGGACTCAATTGAAAGAAAAAATAATTTTTGAGGTCAATTTAAGCTTCAATTGGAAGAAATTAAAGTTTGAGAGTCGAATTGCAATCTTAAGAAGTCAATTTGGTCAAATCAAGGGCCAAATTACATAAATATTGAAGTTTGATGGGCAATTAGGGACTTGATTGAAGAAATTCAAAATCAAGGACCAAACTAAAAAAGACGTGTAATTGTAGGGGCTGAAATTGACCAAATTAGGGGGCCAAATTAAAAAAAATTGAAAGTTTGATAGTCAATTAAGGGTCCAAATGCACAAATTAGAAACCAAAAACCAAGATGAAAATGACACTAAACTTTAGGGCTGATGATTGAATTTGATAGAGGTGAAATTGCATGAAATTAAGAATTGGGGAGGTAATTACGAGTGCAATTAAAAGCAATTGGAAGAATAAGGACTAAAGTGAAATTTGTTAAATCGCATATTAAAAACCCTAATTTCTAGGGTTTAGCCTAGACAACGTATTGTTCAACCATTGTTTAGTTTTTTCTTCAGCAGTTTTGGCTGATTAAGTAGGCACTTTCAGACGGATGAATATGGCATTTCCGACCACCTTTGGAGCTATAACTATTACCATTCAACAGAGAAACACCCCCTCTACAAAGATCAGTTACTCTCATCAAACGTTTACATCCTATTTTCTTCAATGAATTTAACAAAATCTTGTCCCTAATCAACCATCACTGCATTTTTAGATTCTAAGCTAATCGGGTTGGCACTTTCAAACGAATGAATGTGGAGCTACATGCCTTTAAATTGAGCAAGGATGGATCCAAATGAAAGGTATACTTTTTCTCTACCAAGATCAAGTGGTCTCCGATGATATTCACATCAAAGTTGCTCCGACAAAGCCGTGAAAGTGGGTAACTCAATCATTGATGGTCACGATACCCGTTTCATAAAACCACTAATTTTTTCTGCGAGTTCACATTTCAAGCCTTCTCAGTGGTTTTTATCATTGGCTTGTTGTATTTTTCTCAATATCAAATTTCCAGAAACAAACTCCTTGGTCTACAAGTTTGAAAAAACCACAAAAATATCTAAAACCAAGTTTGTTGCAAAACCACCATTATAAAACCAACATTGGTACATTACTCACAGATGTAAAACATACCTTAAAAACTCTCTCATTTCAACAAAAGTCCATTCTTTAATGAAGGAGGATCAATTTTTAATTAAACTCTAGCTTGAAACCCTATAAATACCACTTATAAAATCAGGGCAGAAGGAGAGAAAAAAAAGAAGAAAAATATTGATAAAGGAACTCTATGTGTAAAGGTTTAAGAGCCTAGCACAAGGATTTCTTGAGCTTTGAAATGGCAGTAAGGTTGTAGAATCAATACTTGACAAATGAAAGTAAAGAGGGTAGTAGTTATTCTAGGATCTTGAAGGTATACTTTCTAATCTAAAACTGGAGTCTATATGGCCTACTTAAGTGTTCATTTTTACTATTATTTGGTGTGCATTTATGTTTATAAGCATTGAAATTAGCTTTAGAATGCTTGGCAAGTAGTGTTGTGGTTGTCCCTTTTTGTTACCATGATAATTTAATTCTATTTTCTATAGTTTTTTGGATTTTTTTATGTTTTAAATGTAATAAAAGTCTTCTAATTAAGTTGTTTTCTTAAAAAAAAAACCAATGTTGTTCTAGGTTAACTTAAGCAATACATGTTGAAGCAATAATGTTTATCTTGAATTTGCTAAGTCTATTCATAACCAAAATGAGTTTAGAAAATAAATTTTGAATTCATA
>Ga0307507_10007144_pt1 | contig 16490 bp, 1 predicted proteins | sample 7_EM_MG_FD_207223 | JGI IMG/M metagenome (GOLD analysis project Ga0307507, IMG submission 207223) | Populus trichocarpa ectomycorrhiza microbial communities from riparian zone in the Pacific Northwest, United States - 7_EM | ecosystem: Host-associated > Plants > Roots > Unclassified | place...
GGCCTCACCACTTCTCTTGCTCCTCACCTTGATATCTTCGTAATACAGCATTCGTTCGCTTCATCTTGGAAGCATTTGTTCAAGTCTTCGTTAAGACATTTGTTCAATGGTTCGAGCCGTCACAAAGCTAATGTAATATTCCTAGAATCGTATTACACCAGTTAACTCTATCTACTAAAGCTATTAACTATTCTTAACTTAGGAACCACTCTCCATATCTTTAATAACCTCTCTTATTTTTACAATTTTAGAAAAGCTTTAAGATATAAATATATCATCGCCGGTAGCTTAGAAGTGCCTATACTAAGCTACGGTAATATTACTATCTAAGTTATAAAACTAAATAAGAGTAAGGGAATCCTATGTCTTAAGGACGTTGCCTTTTATATAAACTTTAATATAACCCTAGTATTGTTCCGTCTACTTTAAAAATAAGGGTACTACTAGGATAATAAAGGAGATGACAATCTTTTAGTTTAAAAGGATAATACAATTCTATATTAAATGGAAGAACGTTATAAATAATAGACTATTAAATACATCTAACTAGGAAGTCTATTAGCGTTTAATATAAGCTAACTGCTATGCCGCTAATAAAAGCGCAGAGTATTATTAAGAGACGCTTATCTAGATTTAAAAGGTAATATATATTTATAGTATCTGTGTCTAGGTTATTTAGGACCTATAAGCCTTTATTATTTAGGCCTTAACACCTTAGGAGTTAAGCTTTAAGGCCTAAAGATAATAGAATATTAATATTACAGTCTTGCTAAAATTAAGTGTTAGGTCTTATAAAGGTTCTTAAAATAAAATATTAATAAACTTTATCTTAACCTCTATATTAACTAAACTAACCTTAGGGAAGCGTATACTAGATTTATATAAGTTATACTTATCTATAACACCTTCTTAGGAAGAACCTTCCTGTATTTTATAATAATATATAGTAAGGAGAAGGAGACACTATAAGTGCTTAAAGATTTTATCTAATGGATTCATTTAAGGTATAACCTTAAAGTTAATACTATTAGATTAGATAATAAGCTAGGGAGAAGGAGAACCCTTAAATAGCTACGGACTTAAGGGATTATATTTAAGCCTTTAGCGCTATATACCTAAGCTTAAAGCGGTACCACCAAATACTTAGGGGGTGTAATTATTAAGAGAGTACGTATAATAGGAATTACTGCTAATTTACCACATAATCTATGGAGCGAGATAGTTAACTATGCAGTTTACCTTTAAAATTAAACGCTATAGGAAAGCAATGGTTGGAAATCGCTATATAAGAGGTTCTATACCTTCCTAGCTAATAAGAGATTAAGAAAGCCATAACTGGCGCACCTAAAAGCCTATAGTTGTAAGGCGTATATAATAATGTTAAATACCTAGCTAAAGAAGAAAAGGCTAAGCAAGCTAGATCTGTAAGCCTATATCAGCTACCTTATTAGCTATAACTCTACTAATATCTATAGGATCTGGATCCTATATAAGGGTATTGTTATCTTTACTAGGAACGTTATCTTTAATAAAAAGACATTCTTTAACGGTAAGCAAACGGATATCTTAAAGGACCTATACACTAAATTAGACACGCTAATTAAGAAGATTTAACTTCCTAATACCCTAACTAAGAATAATGTTCTTCTAGAAGATAATAAAGAAGTATTTAAACCGTTAATTTAAGAGGAAGATAATAACGTTAATAAGCCAGTTTAAACCTTTAATAAGTTAGCAGATCTTAAGCTTGTAAGAGCTCTTAAAGATATATATTATATACCACCTCTAATAGAAGAAGACAAATAATCTCTATATGCCTTTTATATTAAGTATTCTACAAAGTTAGATATACAAGATACTAATTAAGATATTATTAACTAAGTAGGAAATAGGTTTTACACTTAAGGGGTGCTTAATAACTTAGTTAAAGACTTATTTAAGGAAGCCGGCGATTATAGGGTTAAAGACTTTATTATTAAAAAGATCACTTTAGCCTATTACAGCCCCTTCTTAGTAGGAAGGAAGTTTAACCTTAATAGTTAACTTAATAACAGCAAGCTAAAATTAGGCAGAATATGTAATATTAGATTATATAAGAAGAACTTACCTCCGCCACCTTAGTTAATTCGCGACCTTAATACGCACCCTCTTTAAGATTAGTTCCAAAAGGCTTAACAAGCCCACCTTAAATCTTATTATTAAATAAGGTCGTTTTAAGAAATAGATAAGAAGCACATAAAGGGACAGTAGGTCCTTAGCTTAATATAGGTGTTTGTCTATAAAACAAATAAGTATAGATTCCTTTAGAAATATAAGGCATGCTTAGTAGTATATAGAAATTAATAGGCCCTGGGAGACCTACCTATAAGAGCTACTATACTAGCTAGTATGACCTTCTAAACCCTTATAGCGATTACTACAAAATTTAACCTAGAGATGATATAGATAGATATAGATAATATATTTATCCATTGCAATCTTAACAAGATCATCTATATAAAGTTACCACTAGGGTTTAATAAAGGAAAGATAAATAAAGTACTATACTTAAGGAAAGCCCTTTACAGACTATAACAATTCCCTCTATTATAGCAAAAGAATCTTATAAGCTTATTAAATAAATTAGGTTTTAAAGAGGTTTCTTAAAAGCCATACGTTATACTAAAAGGAGAAATAGTCGTCCTCTTCTATATTAATAATATTATCTTCTACTACTAAAAGATAAATAAGAAGAAAGCTTAAGAAGCAATTAAGGAGCTAAGTAAGGAATACCAAATAAGTACCCTTAGCGAGCTAAAATAGTTCCTAGAAATCTATATGCTACGCAATTATAGCTAGAGACTCCTATAGCTATCCCAGGAAGCCTATATTAAGAAGATAGCTAACTAGTATAAGATAGATCTTAAAGGGCGTCTTTTAGATACTCCTATGGCAGAATTAGAACTCCTTTCTATTAATCACCAATTAATCTATCTAATATATCTATCCCCTAATATAGACCTATTAGTCCATCTAATATCCCTACTAGCTTCTACAATGCTATATTAGAGAAAAATAGGATTAGTACTTTATACAGCCACTATAACACGTCCGGATATTGCTTTTATAGTATTATAGCTAGTAAGGTTTAATTAGAACCTAAGCTAAAAGCACTATTAAGCAGCAGATAAAGTAATCCAGTACCTATATAGTATAAGAAGTAGAGCAATCTACTATAAAGGAGATAAGGAAGGAATAAATAGTAGAGGGAGAGATAAAGGAATATGTGATAAAGGACAAGACAACGGAGACAGTAGAAGTAAAGCTTAATCATTTATCTATGCTAGTAATGCATTATTTATAGATAACTCTGTTAATAGAAAGAGCTTATAAGGATATATTATAAAGCTATTTAGGGGACTAATTGCCTAGAGAGTAAACAAATAGGGTATAGTAATAACGTTAAGCACAGAAGCCAAGTTATTAGCCCTATCTTAGACAGTAAAGGAGGCTATCTCTATTAGTGGGTTGTTTAAAGTAATAACATTATAACTAAATAAGCCCTTAATTATTAAATGCGATAACACCCAGACGCTCTAACTAATTATAGAAGATACGGCAAAGCTAATCATAAAGCTCTAATACGTTAATATCTATTAACACTAGCTATGTTAGGAATACGCAATAAGACGAGTATAATTTTAATAGACAGTAATAAAGGAGATAATCGCCAATGGACTTATAAAGATCCTGTCCAAGTAGAGGTTTTAAAGCTTTATTAATATAATCAGAATAGTAGATATTAAGAAGTGGCTAAATAAGGAGAAGCAACTAGAGGACTTAAGGGATAGTATTAGAGCAAGATAAAAGGATTTAGATAAGATTATGGTTTAATTAACTCATTAACGGACATAAGAAGGTAGTTAGCTTTAACCTTAAAGAGCTCAAAGCTAAGGGGGTGTATTAGATAATCTATATTCTATAAAGGCGTAGGTTATATATATAAGTTTCGGGGAGATGGATTACGGGGTTTTCTCATTTTCTCAAATAGAGGTTTCTCCCCACATGTAAATAAGGAGTAGTCCGCGTGGGCCCAATAGGGATCCGAATCGGACGTTAAGCAATGAATAATTATTATATATATAAGTTACGTGTATAGACCCCATGCACTATAAAGTCTCTTCGTAGCTTAAAGCCCTAGGGGCTTATTAGAAGCATTAATCAATAATCAAAAAGATTATTAATTAATTAACCTATTTTATCAATAAACTGCTCTATATGCACTTTATAACAATAGGGACTACCTATAAAGTTCTATATAGGGTACTAAGTAGGGTCTAGGTTATAGCCTTTCTAACTAATATAATACTTTAGCGTTCCTCTTATAAGTTTATAGACTAGTATTTCTTTAATTTCCTATTTATTGTCGCTATTAACTTAAATTGGCAGGGGCGGTTTATTCTTTTATCTAGGTAATAGGTTGTTTATAGTTTTTTATAGCTTATCTAGCGAGAAAATAGGGTAGACCTTAATTAAATCTAGGAGCTTTACCTTATATAAGTTGCCTCTCTTTTTAAGGACCTTATATAGTCCTACCATCTAATAGTCTAGCTTATAGCTAGGCCGTTTTATCTTTTAGTTCTTTATTATAACCTAGACCTTATCGCTTATAGTAAAGTTAGGCTCTAATCTATACTTATTTGCCTACTATTATATTAATTTCTAGGTCTTTTCTAGATTTATATAGGCTACCATCTAGGCTTCTTTTAAGCGCTTGGCGTACTACTAGGCTTCCTTATAAAATAGTTTTTTGCGTATAGTTTGGGGTTCTTCTAATCTTTCCTAGTTAAAGCTTATATGGGGTAAGTAGCCTATTTCTAGCTAAATAGGTATAAACCCTATAGAGTTATAGGGTAGGATTGCCTAAGCATAGTCTATTAGGGGCAGCAGTTTAGCCTAATTATCTTAGAAGTAGTTAATAAAGGGCCGAAGTCTTTAGTCTAAATATTAGTTTATAATCTCTGTCTAACTGTCTATCTGGGGGTAGTATGCTATAGAAAGCTTTAGCTTAATGCCTAAGATCTAGGTAAACTTATTCCAGAAAGCCAATATAAATTGCGGCCTATAATTGGATATAATAGTATCTAATAGTCCATAAATTTGGTAAATATAGTAGATATATAGTTGGGCCGCCTCTTTAGCATTAATATTCTTGTAATAAGGGATTAAGAACAGGTGCTTGCTAAAGCGGTTAACTATAACCATAGCCATATTATATCCGCTATGGTCAATAGGTAGCTTATAGAAATTTATAAAGATATACTACTAGGGGCGCTCTGGTATTAGGAGTGGTTTTAATAGTCCTAAGGTCTTGTCTTATAGGATTATAGATCTATAGCAGCTATTATAGTTCTATACGTAACGGTTAATATCTATAACTATTTTAGGCTAATAGTAGCGGTCGCCAATAATCCTACGGGTTTTGTTTTTTTTAGGGTAGGCCATAGAGACCTAGGTATATGCTTTGGTAATAAGCCAAGTCCATAAGTTTTGTTCCTCTATTACTACTAGCCGTTCCTAATACTTAAGTAATCCATTTTTAAGGGACTATAGGCTAGTAACATCCTTTACCTTTTTACGGTACTCCTATAAAGAAGGGGCCGTATAATTCGCTTATAGTAGCTTATTAATAAGGTTAAGTTCCATAGTATTAATAGGGCACATCTTAGCCTTTATAGGGTCTGTATTTAGTTCTGCCTATATTTAGGGGTTAAGGTACTCTAGTTATAGCAGCATCTAGGTCCATAATATAATCTTTATAGCTATCTGGTTATTTAGGTCTTGTTTACGCCTTATAAGGGCATCTATACAGTTAGTTGTGCCTAGCTTATATATAATTAGAAAGTGGAACTAAGATAGGATATCCGCCTAGCGTACCTGCCAGGCTATAAGGGCCTTTGTTATTATAAAGTATTCTAAGGCCTTATAATCTAAAACCACCTTAATAGGCTTAGGGGTCCCTTCTAGCTATATACGCTAGTGCTAAAAGCTAGAGATAATAGCCAGCATTTCTTTATTATAGATGTGGTAGTTTAGCTTAGTATCTATTATGGTCTTTAAATAGTATGCAATAGGGTGCCATTCTCTGTCCAGTTGCTTTTAGGAAAAGATACTAGCTATCGCGCCATCTAAGGCATTCGTTTCTAGCATTAAGGGCTATTCTAGGTTAAAGTGGGCAAGTAGGGGAGCTGATACTAGCCATTTTTTAAGCTTATTAAAGGCCTACCTATATATGGCGTTAAAGAGAAAAGGCTGGTCTTTCCTAGTAAGATAGTTAAGGGGCTAAGTGATTCTGCTATAGTTCTTAATAAAGCGTTAGTAGAAGTTATAGAAACCTAGGAATAACTATACCCCCTTTATAGTTCTTGGGGGTTCCTATTAATTAATTATAGCCGTTTTTTCTAGGTCTACCTTAATTCCGTCTATACTAATAATAAACCCTAGGTACTTAGTGCGCTTAATACTAAATTCTAACTTCCTAATATTGGCCTAGAGACTAGCTTCGCGAAGCCGTTATAGGACTTTATAGATATGCTCCTTATATTCTAGTTTATTCTTAGAGTAAATTATAATATTATCTAGGTAGGCTATATAGAAGTCATTAAGGTAGTTAAAGAGTACGTTATTTATATACCGTTAGTATATAGCCAGTCTATTAGTTAGTCTAAAAGGTAGTACTTTATATTTATATAATCTATAGCGGGTCTAAAATATAGTAAGATTCTTAGATCTGGGGTCTATTCTAATTTGGTAAAAGGCCTAGCGGATATTAAGCTTTATAAAAATCTTAGCCTTACTTATATAGGCTAGTATTTCTTTAAGTAAGGGCAGCAGATATCGGTCTTTGCGGGTTATATAGTTTAGTTTATAGTAGTTAATATAGAAACAGAGTCTGCTGTTTAGCTTTTTTATAAAGAGAATAGGTAAGGTAAAGGGGACTTAGCTAGGCTTAATAAAGCCCTTATTAAGGTTATTAATAAGGTACTGCTTAGTAGCCTATAGCTTATTAGTAGATTGCTAGCAGAGGGGGCTATAGCTAAGGGTGTTTTCTTTATCGGGCTTAATCTTAATCTTATAGTTATACGGTTGGCAAGGCGGAAGTATATTAGATACTACTTTAGAGAATATATCCTTAAATTCCTAGTATTGGCGAAGTTTCTGTTCTACTAACTCCTTATCTATAAGTTTACTTTCCCTACTAAGCTAGTTATAGGCTAGGGCTTCCTTATCTTTAATTATCTGGTTAATTTTATATAAGCTAGTTATAAAGGTAATAGTATTAGGCCGTTTTAAGTTCTGGTAGAACCCTATAGTACTAATATAGCAAATATTAACTAGTGGGAGGTTTATAGGTTTCTTTACGGACGTTCCATAGGCCGTATTTTACGGAGAAGGGTTTACAACTCTCCTTAGCTCCTATTCTATTTTCCATAAGTTATCTTTCTAGTCTATATATTTAGTATAGCGTCTAACATTCCTTACTGTTCTTTATAGCTATATAGGGCCTAACCTAGCTGGCTTATTACTGACTTCCTAGGTTTTTAGTGCCGGTGGTACGATATTAGTAGTTTGGGGGCGGTGTAGTATACAGACCTATTACAGATTAAGCTATATATCTTTCTTAAAGGCCTGGTCCCTATATATAGTATTAGCCTAGTAAATGGTGTCTATCTATAGCTGTATAAGGTTTTTTATTATAATACTAATTTCCTTTATAAAAGAAGGTATTGGGGGTAGGGTTTTAGGCTAGACAAGCTATCTACTCCGTATGTTAAGCTGTAAGCCTAAATAGGCTAGCCATTTTCTTCCTAAGATTATATTATAGCTTTCTAGGTCTATAATAAGAAATAGGACGTTATATTGCCTTTATCTATCTACACAAAGGTAAATCTATAAGATAGTTGTAATAGGTAGTCCTATTTATCCGTTATACCCGCAAATAGGAATTGGTTTGGGTAGTTCCTTAAGGGGTGCATTTAAAAAGTTAGCTAGCTTTATAGTATACTATGTGTCTATTAAGGTAAAAGTATTTACTCTAGAGTTAGCTAAAGCAGAGGTTAAAACTTAATATCTATTGCGGAATAAAGTATAAGAGATAGTATAGCTTCTTCCACCAACTGGCCAACCCAGATTAATATATAATATGTTAATTCCTTTTAACCCTAGAGAGGAGTCTTACTCTAGGGCTTCTCTTTTTCTAACTCTATATTATCCTCCTAAATTAATAGGACCTTATTTATCTTTGCTACTATTAGGTAGTCTTTTATAAAGTGGTTTTTCTAGCCGTATAAGAAGCAGGCTCCTTAATTGCTAAGGGCCTATCTATAGGGGTTACTATATATAGGTTAAGTATTTACTAGACCCATAGTAGGGCCAGCTGCACGGCTAGCCGCTAGGTTAATGGTAGGTGGTATAGTTGGTGCTATAGAGGTTATAGATCTTACTAGGGCGCTGTGGCCTAGTGCTTATATTTTGGTTAGTAGAGCTTCTAGCCTTATACCGCTTAATATATGCCTTAATTTAGTGGAGGACCTGGTTAATAGCTAGGCACTAGTCTATAAGTTTCTTTAGCATCTATATGGTAGTATAAACTGGTGGTATGGCGCGCTATAGGTCCAGGGTAAGCTTGTTAAAGAGGTTTGGTATTAAATCTTCCTAGGGGATTTAAGCCTATCCGGCTAGGTGTAGAAAGCGGGTCTAAAAGGCTAAGAAGGTCTCTATTGTTTTTATATTAAGGGCTTTATAATTAAGGCTGGCGTTCTGTATCTTAAAGGGGTCCTTATAAATAGAAGACAGGTAGTTAATTATCTCTTTTCTAGAGAGGAAGGGGTCTGCTAAGTCCTGGGTATATCGCAGACGTAGATACATTTATGCGTCCCCGCTAGTACGACCAAAGATATAGGCTATTTTAGCTTAGGTAGTAGGGAAGTAGTCCGTATTAACTTTAAGCTTATTTTATAGTTAAAGCTTCCAATTATTAAATATAGAGTTAGTTCCGTCTGTAAGCAATAGGGGTTTCGCGACCTTTATGGACTATAATAATGCTAATACTATATATTGGGCTAGGGCCTTAAGGACTGTAGTAAGTATTTAGGTATCTAATAACTCCTTACTCGGTATAGGGGTGTCTCTAGTTTTAAGCAGCTCTTAGAGCCATTTAATTTCGGTATTAGCTACTATAAGCTCTTCCTAGGGGGTTAAGACGGCAACTATTTTACTATTAAAGGTATTTACGGGTCCTGCAGCGGCTTTGCCGGCTACTATATTTCTTAGTATAGTAGTAGGGGTATTAGGTAATTTTTGGTGTTTGTTTATTTCCTAGGGGTTCTGGTCTATACGTGTCCTATTCTTAGGTTTCGCGTTCTATTTATATTCTTTTGGTTCTTAGGGGTTTATCCTATCCTTATAGTCCTGGTAATGTCCTTAGGGTCCTATTCTATATCCTTATCCTATTTATAGCTTTATAGATATTTTTAAGTTCCTTTTTAGGAAAGAAGAGTAGTAACGAGCTTTAGATAATATTAGCAACTTAGTTAATTAAGGCACGAGCACAGTAAGAGGGGCGCGCAAGCCTATATAATTGGATTGTCTATAAACAAGGATCTAAAGCTAAAGAAAGGAAAGGGGAAGAATAGAAGCACCGCTTGAAGCTATATACAATCCTCTGGTCACGTAATAGCAACTTGCCATTATATAACAGCAAGTTGTGGCAATCTGACGGCAATTTGCCAGTACCGTAATAGTAAGTTTAGAAATAATAGTTAATGGTTTAACTAAGCCTCTTTCGGCCGCAAGTTATGCAAAGTTTATAGAGCAGCTAAGAATAAAGGTTATTAAGATTAATTAAACCTATTTAGAGTATTAAGTTAGTTAAATATAAAGGGGTGTGTTAGTCGTTGTCTGTAACTAACTAGTTATAGAGTAGTTATATACACCAGTTATATAAGCTAAGCGAGTATAAAATCTACTAAAATATACCTATAGAATAGAAGTATTAATAATAACAATCTTATTTATATATCCTAATATACGCATTTAATTCCCTTATACCTCTGCTGCACCTTGTTAAATACTAGCTTCGATATTTAGCAACTCGTTTATTTAGAATAGCTTAAATATCTAATAGGGATCGTTTGGATTAACATTTTATGGAAGGTTTGGCTTACTATAGGAATTTTTATTGTTAATGGATAGAGGCTTAAAATTAGGCAGTAGTAAGGGCTTAGTGTTACGGACAGCTTAAGTATAATGTTATAACTACTTGGAGAAGAGTTGGCGGAAGCTAGTTAGTTAATATAGGCACGGTCCAGGATGGATCCGGTGGAACCATATGACAAGGAATGGTAGCCGAGGTCACGTGATGTAATCTGTATAATCTATATAATCTATATAATCCGTAACGGAGTAGATAGAGCACACGTACCTCACGGAGCGAAGGGATTTCTTAGGAGTAAGGTTGTGTATTTAAAGGACCACTGTCCCTACCCAGATAGTTCTCTCTTTGTAGTAAATCTTAGAATATAATTAGAGTTAATCTGTTAGGCAACCACTCTACTAATTATTATTACGTTGTTGACTTTTTATTTGCCTATATACCTAGCCTAATAACAGGACCCACCGTAGTTTTTACTACAAGGTTCCGTTACACATTTACTACCTAGTTACGGTATTAATAAAGTTAAACAATATACTACCTAAAGCACTAGTCGCGATACTATTAACGGTAACAACTACCTTAGGATTAGGAGACACTAGTATAGCAGATTTGGACTTATAAGTGGTTACAAGAGGTTAGTTACAGGAAATGGTTAATCGCTTATTAGACAATAATAGGATACTTAAGAAATACATTAATAGAATCAGCGCAGCAAAGGTTAAGTTACCGTTAATTAAACAATTTTTAGGAGAAAGGTTAAAACTTAAAGGATTCCTTACGTAAATGCACTCTAAGGTTATATAGGAAGGAGCAAAGTTAGCAACACCTATAGATTAAGTGGCATACGTAGGATTGTTTTTAACAAAAAGAGCACTAGAATGGTTTAAACCTTACCTTACCTTACGGAGATATAAGTTAGTGGTATAACAACTACTAACTAAGACGTACGGTTTATGTTTACTAGTTAGAATGGGTTTGCGGAAAAACTAATATAGATATTTAAAGACCTAGAAGTATTAACTATAGCGGAACGGAAGCTTTAAAACTTAGTATAACATTCTTTAGCAATTAAGTATATAATATAGTTTTAGACACTTGTAACGCAGGTTAAGTAGAATAATAAGGCGCTTATAGCATAGTATATATAAGGACTTAAGGCTAAAGTCTAGAACGCAATTATCCTAATAGAAGATGCGGAAAGTCTATAAGACTTAATAGATTAGTTAATAAAGATTAATAATAGAATCTATTAAAGGGAATAAGCTAAAAAAGGGCAATATAGAGTTCTATAGTTGTATAAGGTATAGAGTACGCAGCGGCAGATACAGAGCTAAAAACTATAGAATGGCGCAGAGCTAATAGACCTAAGCGGTACCAAAGAATCTAAGAGATGGATAAAGAAACTATAGAAACCTAAAGGTTAAGGATTAAGTAATTATAGGACTAGAGAGTAGAGGCTAAACTAGGGATCTTAGTAGTAGAAGATATTTAGGCGGACATTATAATAAGAAAAATGGTTTAAAGATAGAGCTTATATAAATTGCAGAAAATAAGGTTATTTTGCTAAAGACTATAGAGGTAGTTAGAGTAACTACGCGGTAAAGGGCACTAGGTTATTAGAGTACGATAATATAGATATAGGGATATTGCGTGGGACTAAGGAGTATTCGATTAAATACTTTACGTTTTATTATAATAATACATGCCAAATTTATAAAGACGCCAAGTATGGCGCAAGCTATTGGCTGTAAGAGCTAGAGTTAAGAGGACTTAAAGGAACTAGAGAGTTAGATAAAGAATAAAATTAACTCTATAAGCTAGATTAAGATGTTAAAGTAACATACGGATAAAGATTAGTAACAATAATAATAGAGTTAAAGTACTTATTAATTAATAGTAATAAGGAAGAAAAGGAGGCTAACTGGGAGCATTTATACCTTAGTAACGTAATAAAAGTAGAGACTAAAACCACTACAAAACGCGGATTAGTAACAGGTATTATAATACCATTAGATACAGTATCTATTGCTTTATAAGATGGAAGGAGCAATATCTAGAGACGATTAAGCAAGCAGATAACTGCTAGTGCTAGCTTACCACTTATAAAAGGCAAAAGGCCACAGGTCTAAGATTCTTATAAAGAGATAAGAAAAGCTCTAGACTTATAGGACGCAATAAGGACAGCTTAAGAACCCATAACGAACGAAAACCAATGGGAAAGAGTAGTAACTTAGTTTAGTAATAAACAAATAAGTATAGGACGCAAGTTTAAGAACTACAAGTTTGGGGAATAAGTAAGAACGTTAGTAGAAAGCCAAGATTTTGATAAACAAATAAGGACTATAGCAATTCTAGGTAAACATAGTATTTAGCCTAAAGATTAAAAAGTTAATACTAAGATTAAGAAGCAAGACGACTTTAAGGATCTAGCTATAAGACGCAGAAAATAGGAAACTATGGATAAGTTTAGGCAAAGAATTATCGCATAGCAAGAGTAAAAGCTAGATAAGAGGTTAGCTATGCTAGGTTGTATAAGGGACAGAGCACCTATATAAAGAGTTATTAATAGGCCTAGTGTAGGGACGCCTAGAGTAGACATTCTAATTAGATTTAAAGAAAGATATACCAAAGGATATTACGACGCAGCAATAATAAGGTACTTTCTTATAGATAGACTATACATACTAAACCAGTTATATGGAAAGTAGTATAGGCAACGATATAACAATAAATGGGAAGACTTTTATATATAGCTAGACGAAAAAGTAGTTTAAGACTAACCTATTACGGAAAAACGCATAAATTATATTAAAGGAGCGTTAATTATAATATTAAAGAACCTAGAAGAAGGGTCTAGGGACTAGAGAAATAAGTAATAAATCTTAGTACCTGCAGTGGAAATACTAGTAGTTAGGTTAACTAGGTATTAGTTTAAACTTAAGGATAAAGATAAGCTAAGAGTTGACCTAAGTTACCTAGCGCATTATACGTTATCGTAGATAGCTTATATAGATAATATGTGCAATATGTATAGGGCACTAAAAGACAAAAACAGGAAATACCTAATAAGGATGTATTAGGCACTAGAGGAAAAATGGTTTAGAGACGCTAAGTATATATATAAATAGCACCTAGTAAAAGTACAGAGTTAAGGGGACCTAATACTTTAACCTAGAAGATTTCTTATGGAAGAATGCCTAGATGGACGATAGTGGTGGGACTGCCTAGAGAACACTTGTTTATAATATGTAAAGGAAAAGAAACGAACTAAGTATTAGCTAAAAGTGAATTAAGTATAAGTAGGATTTAGTAGCTAGTAGTTAGGAAAAGGGGAGGCCTATAGGACTAGAGGGAACTAGTAGTAGAGCTTTAGACCCTTAAAGGAATCTAAGGATAATACCTAAACTTATAAGTTAAGTGGTAAGATTAGTAGTTCGAAGCACTAATAGACAGTAGAGTAATAAGAAACCATATATTACTAGTAGTAGTAGAAAGGATAGGGTTACTATATAGATAAAAGGAATACCTGTATCTACTTATAATAATTTTAGGAGATTAGATAGCCTATAAAGAAGGCATTATTAATCTTAAAATAGGACCTATTTAGTTAACTATTAAAGGGAGACTAGTTAGAATATCTTTTAATATCTTACTATTAGGAAAAGATAAGGCGATACTAGGAATGCCTTAGTTATAGGAATACAATCTAAAGGTTAATTAGGTTATAGGTTAGGTTAATATTAGAGATACTTAATGGCGTAAAGTGCGGCAGTAAACTAAGTTAGTATAGTACTAAGTTAGAGTGATATATGAAGAGACTAAGTAAGGCTTAAGTTATGTACCAAAGAGATACCATAAGTATAGTAAAAAGTTATGGTTACTAGAAAGTAAAAAGCTGTTAGAGTATGCAGTATAGGACTATAAGATAGAATTAGAAGAAGGAATAAGTCTAAGGTTCTTTCTAATCTATAAGCTTACTAAAATAGAGTTAGTGGCACTTAAGGAGTTTGTCTAGAAGAACTTAAGGAAGGAATATATTAGACTATTGCAGTTATTAGTAGGATATCTAGTACTATTTATCCCAAAGAAAAACAGAAAACTTAGGATGTGTATTAACTATAGATAGTTAAACAGCATTACCAGAAAGGATAGGTATTCTTTACCCTTAATTAGCGAAATCTAAGATAGGATAGGTAATGTAAAGATCTTTACGAAGATAGATCTGAGATAGGCGTACTATTAGATTAGGATTAAGGAAGGCGACAAATAGAAGGCAGCCTTTAGGTTAAAAAAAGGACTATATAAACTGTTAGTTATACAGATTGGGCTTATAAATACACTAGTAATGTTCTAGAAACGAATTAATAGTATATTAGGAGAACACCTTAATAAGTTTATTATGGTATACTTTAACAATATTATTATCTACTTAGAGAGTGAGAAAGAACATAAGGAACATGTTAAATGGGTCTTAAAGAGACTATAAGAAGAACAGATACTAGTAGCAATTAAGAAATACGAGTTCTTTATAAAAAAGACTAATTTTGTAGGATTTATTATAGAACTAGGAAGAATTAGCATGGACCTAAAGAAAGTTAAAGCTATAGTAAGTTGGTAAGAACTAGAGAACGTTATATAGTTAAGATCGTTCCTAGGGTTTTGCAACTACTATAGGAGGTTTATAGTATAGTGGTTAAAGAGTATTAAGCCATTTACAAAATTAATAAAGAAAGAGGAACTGTAGGTATAGGGAACGGAGCAAAAGAAGTTGTTTAAGGAACTTAAGGAGTTGTTCACCTAGGAACCAGTCCTTAAGGTTTACCAACTAAAGTTAGAGATAGTTATTAAGATAGATATATTAGACTTCGCATTAGGAGCATGTTTGCTATAGAAGCATACAGACATATAGCATCTAGTGGCGTATTATAGTAGGAAGATGACACTACTAGAACTGAACTATGATATCTATAACAAGGAGTTATTAGGTATAGTTGCAGCATTAAAGGAATAGAGAGCATTCTTATAAGGCATAGAGAAACCATTTATAGTTAAGATAGACCATAAGAACCTTATAGGATTTCTAATAATAAAGGAACTTAACTAAAGACAGGTTAGATAGGCGGAAATGCTTACAGAATACTATTTTGAGATTTAGTATACCAAGGGTATAGATAATGTACGAGCGGATGCTTTAAGTAGGAAAGCTAAACTATAAAGTAACGAAAAGCCGTTAGGGGCTTTACTACAAAAGGGTTAAAACGGATTGATTAGGTATAATTACCTAAAAATCATAGCAACCAGAGAAGGTTAGATCCACAAATTACTAGAGAGTAATTGGACACAGAAGATCTAAAAAGTATAGGTAGAGGATCTAGACACGGAACAGTATAAAAATAGAGAAGTAACTTATATTCCAAGGTCTATTGCAAAGGAGTTTATTAAGTTATTCTATAAGGGATTAACTTAAGGACATAACGGAGCTACAGGCTTAGTGTTAAGACTTTAAGAGGAGTATATTATTTAAGGAATTTGGGGACTAGCGAGATAAGTTATAAAAGAATATCTAGATTGCTAAAGAAATAAACTAGTAAGGCATAAGCTATACAGAGGGCTATAACCTATTAAAATACTAGAGAGACCATAGGAGGTTATATTATAGGACTTTATTATTAAGTTACTAAAGTTAAAAGATCCTATTATAGGACAAGATTATAATGCGATCTTAGTAATAGTGGACAAGCTTATAAAGTGGGGGTACTTTTTATTTTTTATTCTTTTTATATCCGTTGTATTATACTATGTATAATACTGCGCATGCAGCCTTAAGGCTATAGCGCTATAGTTCTATATACATGAATCCTTTCTAGGCAGCTTAACATGTACTAGTAGCTAAGTGGATACTCTGGCCCGTTTTTAAAGTGCTAGGGGAGCTCTAGCGCTATTGGTGTTTTTTGTTCTGGTATTTTGCTTACTATGGTCCAGTTTATATCAAGAAAATCGCACTAAGGAAATCCTGGCTCTTTTATCTATTTCTGCCGTATTCTGCCGTTCCTAGAGTAGAAAAAGCGCTCTAAAAGATAGATTTTTGTTTTCTATAGTTTTGCATATAAGAATAAGAGGAACAACATAGCTTACTAGCTTGGAAGTAGCTACCAATTACCCCTACATAACTGTTTATTCTGTACCCTATCTCTCTTCCTTGCTAAAGAAAAGGGTAGGGAATTAGTAATTAGTAGGTACTCTCCCCAAAAGTAACCTACTAATGGTATTTTATAAGGGCGAACCTCGTTACGTA
>Ga0307507_10007145_pt1 | contig 16489 bp, 17 predicted proteins | sample 7_EM_MG_FD_207223 | JGI IMG/M metagenome (GOLD analysis project Ga0307507, IMG submission 207223) | Populus trichocarpa ectomycorrhiza microbial communities from riparian zone in the Pacific Northwest, United States - 7_EM | ecosystem: Host-associated > Plants > Roots > Unclassified | place...
CGATCGCCACCGCGCCCACCGCGCCCGCCGCGGACACCTGCGCCGTGAAGTCCCGCCCCGCCGGCAAGGTCCTCCAGGGCTACTGGGAGAACTGGGACGGCTCCGCCAACGGCGTCCACCCGCCCTTCGGTTGGACCCCGATCACCAACTCCGCGATCGCCACCCACGGTTACAACGTGATCAACGCGGCCTTCCCGGTCATCCGTTCCGACGGAACGGCCCTGTGGGAGGACGGCATGGACGCGGGCGTGAAGGTGGCCACGCCCGCCGAGATGTGCGCGGCGAAGGCCTCCGGCCAGACGATCCTGATGTCGATCGGCGGCGCGGCCGCGGGCATCGACCTCAGCTCGTCCACGGTCGCCGACAAGTTCGTGTCGACGATCGTCCCGATCCTGAAGAAGTACAACTTCGACGGCATAGACATCGACATCGAGACAGGCCTGGTCGGCAGCGGCAACATCGGCCAACTCTCCACGTCCCAGGCCAACTTGATCCGCATCATCGACGGCATCCTCGCCCAGATGCCGTCCAACTTCGGCCTGACGATGGCCCCGGAGACCGCCTACGTCACCGGCGGCAGCATCACGTACGGCTCGATCTGGGGCGCGTATCTCCCGATCGTGAAGAAGTACGCGGACAACGGCCGCCTGTGGTGGCTCAACATGCAGTACTACAACGGCAGCATGTACGGCTGTTCCGGCGACTCGTACTCCGCGGGCACCGTCGCGGGCTTCACCGCCCAGACCGACTGCCTCAACAAGGGCCTGGTCGTGCAGGGTACGACGATCAAGGTGCCGTACGACAAGCAGGTACCGGGCCTGCCCGCCCAGTCGGGCGCGGGCGGCGGCTACATGTCACCGTCCCTGGTCTCCCAGGCCTGGAAGCACTACGGCACGTCCCTCAAGGGCCTGATGACCTGGTCGATCAACTGGGACGGCTCGAAGAACTGGACGTTCGGCGACAACGTCAAGGCCCTGCAAGGGCGTTGACGCTCACCTGGCGGTGAGGGCGAGCTTCGCCCCCAGCGCCACGAACGACCCCGCGAAGCTCCGCCGCAGCCATGTCAGCACCCTCGGCCGAGAGGTGACGTGGCTGCGGACGGAGGCGGCGAGAACGCCGTACGCGGCGAAGACGACGAACGTCGCCAGCATGAAGACCCCGCTGAGCGCCAACATCCGCACGACGGAGTGGGGTTCGTCGGGGCTCACGAACTGGGGCAGGAACGCGAAGAAGAAGATCGTCAGCTTCGGGTTGAGGATGTTGATAAGGATGCCCCGGACGATCACGCGGCCGGCGGACAGGGGTGCGCTGTCCTGGTCGACGTCGATCACCGCCTTGTCCTTCACGGTTGCCCATGCCATGTAGAGGAGATAGGCGACACCGGCGTACTTGAGCACCTGAAAGGCGGCGGCACTGGCGTTCAGCAGCGCGGCCAGCCCGACGACGGTGGCCAGCACGTGCGGCACGATCCCGAGCGTGCAGGCGAGGGCCGCGAGGACGCTCGCGCGGCGCCCACGGGAGAGACCGGCGGCCAGGGTGTAGATGACACCGGTGCCAGGGGTGGCGACCACGACGAGGGTCGTGAGGAGGAAGGCGAGGCTCATGAGAGCCAGCCTGGCGGCGCCGCGGATCTCGTGGCAGGTCCAATGGGCCGCCGGTATCGGGGACCAATGACCAACGCCGGACGGGCATTTCCAGCCCGTCCGGCGTTCTCGGTTCAAACAGACCTAGGCACCGATCAGACGCCCGGCCAGGTAGCCCTCGATCTGGTCGAGAGACACCCGCTCCTGCTTCATCGAGTCGCGCTCGCGGACCGTCACCGCGTTGTCCTCAAGCGTGTCGAAGTCGACCGTCACGCAGTACGGCGTGCCGATCTCGTCCTGGCGACGGTAGCGGCGGCCGATGGCGCCCGCGTCGTCGAACTCGATGTTCCAGTTCTGACGGAGGGCAGCCGCGAGGCCCTTGGCCTTCGGGGACAGCTCCGGGTTCCGGGACAGCGGGAGCACCGCGACCTTCACCGGGGCGAGCCGGTGGTCGAGGCGCAGCACCGTGCGCTTCTCCAACTTGCCCTTGGCGTTGGGCGCTTCGTCCTCGACGTACGCGTCGAGCAGGAACGCCAGCATCGCGCGGCCGACACCGGCGGCCGGCTCGATGACGTACGGCGTCCAGCGCTCCTGGGCCTCCTGGTCGAAGAAGGAGAGGTCCTGGCCGGAGGCCTTGGAGTGGGCGTTCAGGTCGAAGTCGGTGCGGTTGGCGACACCTTCCAGCTCGCCCCACTCGTTGCCGCCGAACTGGAAGCGGTACTCGATGTCAGCGGTGCGCTTGGAGTAGTGGGAGAGCTTCTCCTTGGGGTGGTCGTACCACCGCATGTTCTCCTCGCGCAGGCCCAGGCCGGTGTACCAGTTCCAGCGCTGCTCCATCCAGTACTCCTGCCACTTCTCGTCCTCGCCCGGCTTGACGAAGAACTCCATCTCCATCTGCTCGAACTCGCGGGTCCGGAAGATGAAGTTGCCGGGCGTGATCTCGTTGCGGAAGGACTTGCCCATCTGCGCGATGCCGAACGGCGGCTTGCGGCGCGAAGTGGTCTGCACCTGGGCGAAGTTGGTGAAGATGCCCTGGGCGGTCTCGGGGCGCAGGTAGGCGACGGAGCCGGTGTCCTGCGTCGGGCCCAGGTGGGTGGAGAGCAGGCCGGAGAACTCCTTGGGCTCGGTGAACTGGCCCTTGTTGCCGCAGTTGGGGCAGTTGATGTCGGCGAGGCCGTTCTCGGGGGCGCGGCCGTGCTTGGCCTCGTACGCCTCCTCCAGGTGGTCCGCGCGGAACCGCTTGTGGCATGCGGTGCACTCGGTCAACGGGTCCGAGAAGGTGGCGACATGGCCGGAGGCGACCCAGACCTCGGGGGCCAGGATCACGGACGAGTCGATACCGACCACGTCCTCGCGCGACGTCACCATGTAGCGCCACCACTGGCGCTTCAGGTTCTCCTTGAGCTCGACACCCAGTGGCCCGTAGTCCCAGGCGGCGCGCTGGCCGCCGTAGATCTCACTACTGGGGAATACGAAGCCACGGCGCTTGCTCAGGCTGACGATGGTGTCGATCTTGTCGGCGGCCACGGTGCTCTCTTCATGACGAATGGACGGCAGCGAATGTCTCAGGTTACCGGCGCCTCCCCGCCCCGTATCAAATCGGTTCCATAGCCAGGGCTTGTTGACAACGGTTTCCATGTCAGTTGAAAATGACTGTCATGAACGTACGACGACACAGCATCTCCGGAATACCCGGGCTCGCAATCGCCGCGGCCACCGCCCTCGGTCTCGGGACCCTCTCCGCCTGCTCAGACAGCGCGTCCGCGGCCAACACGGACAAGTTCGACGTCGTCGCGGCGTTCTACCCACTCCAGTACCTCGCCGAGCAGATCGGCGGCAGCCACGTCCACGTCACCAGCCTCACCAAGCCCGGCCAGGAACCGCACGACCTGGAGATCAGCGCGCAGCAGACCGCCGCGCTCGGGGAGTCCGACGCGGTGCTCTACCTCAAGAAACTCCAGCCCGCCGTCGACGACGCGGTGAGCCAGTCCGAGGTCAAAACGAAGATCGACGCCGCCTCCCTGACCACCGAGGAGAAGCACGGCAACGAGGTCGGCGGCCACGCGGCCACCCACGACACCTCGAAGAACGAGGAACTGGCCGGCCTCGACCCCCACATCTGGCTCGACCCGGTGCGCTACGCCCAGGTCGCCGAGGGCGTCGGCAAGGCCTTCGAGAAGGCCGACCCCAAGAACGCGGCCGACTACAAGACCAACACCGCGGCCCTGGTCAAGAAGCTGGACGCGCTCAACACCGAGTTCAAGACCGGCCTCGCGAACACGAAGACCAAGGTGTTCATCACCACGCACGCCGCCTTCGGCTACCTCGCCGAGCGCTACGGCCTCACCGAGGAGGCCATCAACGGCCTCGACCCCGAGTCGGAGCCGAGTGCCGAGCGCGTGAAGAACCTTGAGAAGATGGCGAAGGCCGACGGCGTCACCACGGTGTTCTACGAGACGCTCGTCAGCGACAAGACCGCGAAGACCATCGCCGCGGACGCGAACCTGAAGACGGACGTCCTCGACCCGATCGAGGGCATCACCAAGAAGTCCCGCGGCAAGGACTACTTCTCGGTCCAGCAGGCCAACCTCAAGGCCCTGCAGAAAGCCCTGGGCAGTAAATGACCAGCACGGAGGACGAGTTGATGAGCGAGCCCGTCATATCGCTGCGCGGAGTCCGCGCCGAGCTGGGCTCGCGCCCCGTCCTGCGCGGCATCGACCTCACCGTGCACCGCGGTGAGGTCGTCGCGCTGCTCGGCGCCAACGGCTCCGGCAAGTCGACCGCGATCCGCACGGTCATCGGCCAAGTCCCGCTCAGCGGGGGCGAGATCGAGCTGTTCGGCACCCCGCGCCGCGCCTTCAGGGACTGGCGGCGCGTGGGCTACGTACCGCAGCGCACCACGGCCGCGGGCGGCGTCCCCGCCACGGTCACCGAGATCGTCACGTCCGGCCGCCTCTCCCGCACCCGCTTCGGCCTGCTGCGCAAGGCGGACCACGAGGCCGTACGGCACGCCCTGGAGCTGGTCGGGATGGCGGACCGCGCCAAGGACTCGGTCAACGCGCTCTCCGGCGGCCAGCACCAGCGTGTGCTGATCGCCCGCGCGCTCGCCGCCGAACCCGAACTGTTGATCATGGACGAGCCGATGGCGGGCGTGGACCTGGCCAGCCAGAAGGTGCTCGCGGACACCCTGACCCGTCAAGTCGCCGAAGGCACAACGGTGTTGCTCGTCCTGCACGAACTCGGCCCGCTGGAACCGCTGATCGACCGCGCGGTCGTACTCCGCGACGGCTGCGTCCAGCACGACGGCCCGCCCCCGCGCGCGCTGGGCCAGCACGCCCTGCCCGGCCACGACCACGTACACCCGCACTCGGCGGACGCCGAACCGATCCGCACGGGACTGCTGAGCTGATGGACATCCTCGACTACGCCTTCATGCAGCGGGCGCTCATCGCCGCCGTCCTCGTCGGCATCACCGCCCCCGCGATCGGCATCTACCTGGTCCAGCGCCGCCAGCCCCTGATGGGCGACGGTATCGGCCACGTCGCGATGACCGGCGTAGGCCTCGGCTTCCTGCTGAACGCCTCCCCGGTGTGGATGGCCACCGCCGTCTCCGCGCTCGGCTCGGTCCTCATGGAACTGATCCGCTGGTACGGCAAGACCCGCGGCGACATCGCCCTCGCGATGCTCTTCTACGGCGGCATGGCCGGCGGCGTGATGTTCGTCAACCTCGCGCCGGGCGGCTCCAACGCCAACCTGAACTCGTACCTCTTCGGCTCGCTCTCGACGGTCTCGCAGTCCGACGTGACGGCGATCGGCATCCTGGCCGCGTTCGTGGTGATCGTCACCCTCGGCCTACGGCGGCAGCTGTTCGCCGTGAACCACGACGAGGAGTTCGCCCGGGTCACCGGCCTGCCCGTCCGCGCCCTGAACCTGCTGACGGCGGTCACGGCGGCCGTGACCGTCACCGTCGCGATGCGGGTCGTGGGCCTGATCCTGGTGTCCGCGCTGATGGTGGTGCCGGTCGCCGCCGCGCAGCAGCTCACCCGCAGCTTCGGGGCGACCCTCGCGATCGCCGGCACCCTCGGCGTCATCGTGACGGTCAGCGGCACCGTCACCTCGTACTACCAGAACGTCCCGCCCGGCGCGACGATCGTGCTCCTGACGATCGCCGCGTTCATCGCCCTCACCGCGCTGGCCAGTCCGCTGGCACGGCGCCGGGCCCGGGCGGCAGCCGCCGCGCGACCCGCCGGGGACCCGGTGGAATGCGCGATTCCAGCCACACGGGGGGCCGCCGACGAGATCGGCGTCTGACCATGCACAGCCCGGGCTGGCACAATGGCTCGGCAAAGTGCAGACGTGAGGAGGCAACGGTGACGACGGCCGGTCCGCCCGTAAAGGGACGATCCACCCGCCAGCGTGCCGCCGTGGCGGCGGCGCTCGACGAGGTCGACGAGTTCCGCAGTGCCCAGGAACTCCACGACATGCTCAAGCACAAGGGCGACTCGGTGGGACTGACCACGGTCTACCGCACGCTCCAGAACCTCGCCGACGCCGGCGAGGTCGACGTCCTGCGCACCGACGACGGCGAGTCCGTCTACCGCCGCTGCTCCACGGGCGACCATCACCACCACCTCGTGTGCCGCGTGTGCGGCAAGGCGGTGGAGGTGGAAGGGCCCGCCGTGGAGAAGTGGGCGGAGGCGATCGCGGCGGAGCACGGGTATGTGAACGTGGCGCACACGGTGGAGATCTTCGGCACGTGCGCGGAGTGCGCCGCAGGTTGACCGGGGTGTTGTGCGGGTGGTCGGGGTGACCGCCCCTGGGGGCTGCCGCCCCCAGCCCCCCGCTTCGGCCTGAACGGCCTCGCCCTCAAACGCCGGACGGGCTGAGCCGCCATGAAGTCCTCGGCGGTCGGCTGATACACCAGCTGGTAACCGCCGCCGCTAGCCCTCTTCGGGCCGCCCCCGCATCGCCTGCTCCATCGCGAGCAGCTTCTCGTTCGGCACCGCGCCGCCGAACCGCCGGTCCCGCTGGGCGAATTCGACGCAGGCGCGCCACAGGTCACGCCGGTCGAAGTCCGGCCAGAGCACGTCCTGGAAGACCATCTCGGCGTAGGCGCTCTGCCAGATCAGGTAGTTGGAGGTGCGCTGTTCGCCGCTGGGGCGCAGGAAGAGGTCGACCTCGGGCATGTCCGGGTAGTACATGTACTTGGCGAAGGTCTTCTCGTCGACCTTGGCCGGGTCGAGCCGGCCCGCCTGCACATCCTCGGCCAACGCCCTTGCCGCGTCGGCGATTTCGGCCCGCCCGCCGTAGTTCATGCAGAAGTACAGGGTGAGCGCGTCGTTGTTCTTGGTCTGCTCCTGGGCGATCTGGAGCTCCTTGGCCACCGACCGCCACAGCTTGGGCATACGGCCCACCCACCGCACCCGGATGCCGAGTTCGTCGAGGGTGTCGCGGGTCTTGCGGATGAAGTCGCGGTTGAAGTTCATGAGGAAGCGCACCTCGTCGGGCGACCGCTTCCAGTTCTCGGTGGAGAAGGCGTACAGCGAGATCGCGCCGACACCCATCTCGACGCCGCCCTGCAACACGTCCAGCACCCGCTCGGCGCCGACCTTGTGCCCCTCGGTGCGCGGCAGGCCCCGCTCCTTCGCCCACCGCCCGTTCCCGTCCATGACGATCGCCACGTGCTTCGGGATCAGCTCACCGGGCAGCTTCGGTGCGGTGGCCCCCGACGGGTGTGGCTCCGGCGCCGTGTACTCGCGCCGCTGGCGCCCCAGGATCCCGCGTACGGCCATGTGCTTCTCGTCTCCTCTTTCTACGACTTCTCTACGTAACGCAGCGAACGAAGTCCGCGTTCCAGATGCCAGTGCAGATAGGCGGACACCAGCCCGCTCCCCTCCCGCACATGCCGCGCCTCGCACGCGTCCGCCGTCTCCCAGTCTCCCGTGAGCAGCGCACCGAGCAGTTCGAGGGCCTGTGGTGAGGGTACGACGCTCCCCGCCACCCGGCAGTCGGGGCAGACGACCCCGCCGGACGCCACGGAGAAGAACCGGTTCGGCCCCGGCATCCCGCACTTCGCGCAGTCGTCGAAGCTTGGCGCATAGCCGTTGACGGCGAGGGAACGCAGCAGGAACGCGTCGAGGATGAGATGCGGAGCATGCTCCCCACCGGCCAGCGTCCGCAGCCCGCCCACGAGCAGCAGATACTGCTGTACGGCGGGCTCGCCCTCGTGATCGGTGAACCGCTCGGCCGTCTCCAGCATGGCCGTACCGGCGGTGTACCGCGCGTAGTCGCTCACGATTCCGCCACCGTACGGAGCGATCGTCTCACTCTGTGTGCACAACGGCAGCCCGCGCCCGACCAGTTCGCTCCCCCGCGCGAAGAACTGCACGTCCACATGCGAGAAGGGTTCCAGCCGGGCCCCGAACTTCGACTTGGTCCGCCGCACCCCGCGCGCCACGGCGCGTACCCGCCCGTGACCCCGGGTGAGCAGCGTGATGATCCGGTCCGCCTCACCCAGCTTCTGGGTGCGCAGCACGATGCCGTCGTCGCGGAACAGACTCATGGAGCCCATTGTCCCCTACGGCTCCGCGGCGCCACGACGCTTCAAGGCACCTCACCACGACTGCGAGCGTTCGCATACGCGGTCGCCGCGCTCAGCCGCTCGGCCGGGGTCGCGTCCCGCACGGCGGCCGGCTCGACGTCCCACTCCCGTCCACCGCCGTACGGCCGCAGCTGAACATAAGGACCTTCATGCCCCATGACGATGCCCACTCTCCCGGTACGGGTGTCCACGGCGACCGATCCGACCGACGGGTTCATCGCGCTCCTCGCACCCGAACAATTCCGGCGACCGACAGCACCGACCACAGTTCCTTCAAGGTGTCCTCCGCCTCCGAGTAGTGTGCCCCCACCTGGCTCCCCTCCCCTTTCGACTTTCACGCTTCCTGCCTCCGGGGCGTCCTTCCGCCCCTACACTCGGCAGGAGTCTGTCGACCGCAAGTACGGTGCGGCACAAGGAGGTTGGCCATGGCCAACGGTTCACGGCAGACGGGTTCGGGAGCAGCGCCGTCCAGTCAGCGGCTCACCCCGCCGAGACCAGCCCCGCCTCATACGCAAGGATCACCAGCTGGACGCGGTCCCTGGCATCCAGCTTGGTGAAGAGCCGGGTCAGGTACGTCTTGGCCGTGGCCACGCTGATGCACAGTTCGGCCGCGATCTCCGTGTTGGACAGCCCTGAGCCGACCAGGGTCAGCACCTCGCGTTCCCGCCCCGTGATGCCCGTCAACTCCCGGCGTGCGCGGGCCGGTTCGGGGCGGGACGACGCGAAGTCGTGGATGAGGCGCCGGGTCACGCTCGGGGCGATCAGGGCGTCCCCGGCGGCCACCACCCGTACCGCGCCGATGATGTCGTCCAGGGCCATGTCCTTGACCAGGAATCCGGACGCGCCCGCGCGCAGCGCGCCGTAGACGTAATCGTCGTCGTCGAAGGTGGTGAGGACGACCACCCGGGCCGCCGAGGAACCCGCGGTGATCGTCCTCGTCGCCTCGATGCCGTCCATCCCCGGCATACGGATGTCCATCACCACGACATCCGGGGCGAGTTGCTCCGTCAGCAGTACCGCCTCCGCGCCGGTGCTCGCCTCTCCGACGACCTCGATGTCCTCGATGTCGGCCATCACCATCCGCAGTGCCGTACGGATGAGCTGCTGGTCGTCGGCCAGGACGACGCGGACCGTCATCGGACGGCCGCCTCCGCCGGTACCGGCAGTCGCGCCGCCACCCGGAAGCCGCCCTCCGGACGCGGTGCCGCCGTGAACTCCCCCTGCAGCAGGGCGACTCGCTCGCGCATCCCGGCCAGACCGAACCCGGTGTCGGTGGAGGTGCCGTGGCCCCGGCCCTCGTCGGTGACCTCCAGGGCGAGTTCGTCCTCGCGGTAGTCGAGGGTGACCCGGCAGGTCCGGGTGCCCGCGTGCCGTACGACGTTGGTGACGGACTCCTGGACGATGCGGAACGCCGACAGGTCGATGTCTGGCGGGAGTTGACGTGGTTCGCCGCGGCGACGCACGTCCACGCGGACACCGGCCGCCGTGGTCGTCGCGGCGAGGCGGTCGACGTCGCCGAGGCCGGCGGGCAGCACGGGTGTCTCGTCGGCCGCCCGCAGCGCGACCAGCATGCGGCGCAGCCCGGCGAGGGTCTCGCGCCCCTCGGTCTCCACGGCCCGCATCGCCTCCCTCGCGGCCTCCGGCTGGGTCGTGGTCACCCGGGCCGCCGCGCCCGCCTGGAGGGCGATGATGCCGATGCTGTGGGCCACGGTGTCGTGCATCTCCCGTGCGATACGCAGGCGTTCTGCGGTGACGGCCTGGGTCGCGGCCTGCGTGGTGAGCCGCTCGGCGTAAGCACGGTTCTGCCGGACGGAGTTGCCGATCAGCCAGGCGACGACAGCCGTGAGGGCGAGCGCCGCCCAGGCCTGCCAGTCCCCGCGGTCCAAGCTGTGCGGAAGTTGGAGGGGGCGGCCGAGGCCGGTCCGGGTGAGTTCGTAGGCGGGCAGGATCGCGATCGCCAGGGCCAGCGCGGCAAGGCCCCGGCCTCGGGTGGAGGTCGCGACGATCCAGCCGACGGCGATGTCGATCGCCCCGTAGTGGACGAGTCCGAGGGTGAGCCCGTTCACTCCGAGCGTCACGGCGTACGTCCCCGCGACCACCATCCCGAACGCCGACAGCGGCCTGAGGCGCAACAGTCGGCAGCCGAGGACGGCGAGCACGGTGCCCAGTCCGATGAGCAACCAGCCGGCGAGGAGGGGTGGAAAGGGGTTCGTCGGCATGTAGGGGAGGCCGAGGAACGGGCGGATCGCGAACAGCGTGCCGTAGATCCACGGCACGCCCACCCAGGCGCCCGGCGGTACGCGCTTGAGCAGGGGCAGCTGCGGGGTGGCGGGCATGTCGCGATCGTAGGAGCTCGGGGCGGGCGCGGTCATCCGCCCGGAGACGTACAACCAGGGTCGACAGCGCGATCGTACGAGTGTCACCGGCGGGGCGATGCCCGGGACCGGCCACCCGCGCGACCGTGGTGCCGTGATCGAAGTCAACGAACTCACGAAGCGGTACGGCCCCACCACCGCCGTACGCGAACTGTCCTTCACGGTCCGGCCCGGCCATGTCACCGGCTTCCTGGGCCCGAACGGCGCGGGCAAGACGACAACTCTGCGGATGCTGCTGGGACTTGCCGAGCCGACCGCCGGCACCGCCACCGTCAGCGGGCACGACTTCCGCCGGCATCCGCGCGGACTGCGGCACGTCGGTGCGCTGCTCGACGCGGGTGATGTGCACGGCGGGCGGTCGGCGCGGGCGCATCTGCGGGCACTGGCCCGGAGCAACCGGATCGCCGCCGGGCGGGTGGAGGAGGTGCTCACCGAAGTGGGGCTCGCCGGGGCGGCGGCCCGGCGCCGGATCGGCGGGTACTCGCTCGGCATGAAGCAGCGGCTCGGCATCGCGACCGCGCTGCTCGGCGACCCGCCCGTCCTGGTCTTCGACGAGCCGCTCAACGGGCTTGATCCGGAAGGGGTGTTGTGGGTGCGGGGGCTGTTCAGGAAGCTGGCCGGGGAGGGCCGTACGGTCTTCGTCTCCAGCCATCTGATGTCCGAGATGGAGAACACGGCCGACCAGCTCGTCGTCATCGGCAAGGGCGAGCTGATCGCCGCCGAGAGCCTCGTCGCCTTCGCCGCGCGCGGTACGGCGCCGACGGTGACGGTGCGGACACCAAACGCGGGCGCGCTGGCGGCCGTACTCGCGTCGGAGGGCGCGACGGTGGCGCCGCACGACGAGGAGACCCTGAAGGTCAGCGGGGTGAGCGCCGGCCGCGTCGGCGAGCTGGCGCACGAACACCACTTCCTCCTCCGGGAGTTGACGACCGAGCACGCCTCCCTGGAGGCGGCCTTCATGGAACTGACCGCCGACAGCGTCGAATACCTCGCCGGAGACTCCCGATGACGCCAGCGACCATGGCTGTGCCCGCCGCGCGCTTCGCCGACCTGCTGGCCGCCGAGTGGCTCAAACTCCGTTCCCTGCGCTCCACTTACTGGGCGCTCGGCGTCAGCGCCCTCGTCGTGATCGCCTTCAACGCGAACGCGGCCCGCGCCGACTACGCCGACTATCCGCGCTACAACACGGTGATGCGGGCCCACTTCGCGGGCAACGCGCTGTCCGACGCCTTCACCAACGGCGCCGCGATGATCCTCATCCTGACGGCGGCGAGCGTCGGCGCAGGCACGGTCGTCGGCGAGTACTCGACAGGGCTGATCCGCACGACGTTCGCGGCCGTGCCGGACCGCCGGGCCCTGATCTCGGCGAAGGCGACCGTGGTGACGGCGGTCATCACGGCGTACGGCGCGGTCGTCGCGTCCGTCTCCTTCGCGGTGACCCAGGCGATCCTGTCCGGCCACGGCCTGGGCCTGTCGATCGGTCACCCCGGCGCCCTACGCGTCGTCGTCGCGTCGGCGCTGCTCGCCCCGGTGTCCGCGCTGGTCGGCATGGCCATGGGCGTCCTGATCCGGCACAGCGCCACGACGATGGTCCTGACGACCGGCCTCCTGCTCCTCGTACCCACCTTCTTCACCGAGCGCTACCACTGGACGGCCTGCGTCCGCAACGCGCTGCCCTTCAACGCCTGGGGCCGCCTCGTCCAGGTCGACTACGGCCATATGCCCTACACATTGGCCCACCGCTACCCGTCGACCGTCGCGGGCGCATGGGTCGTGTTCGCGGTGTGGGCGGGGGCCGCGGCCGTGGTCGCGGTGGGGGTTGTGGGCCGGCGGGACGTGTGACGTCAGGGGAGGCTCGGAAGGTCGGGCGGACTCGCCTCCCACAGCTGGTTGAACTGTGCGATCTGCTCCGTCACCCGAGACCTCCGTGCGTTCAGTTCGCTCCTGGCCTCCTGCCCCGCCACGTCCGAGTTCATCTCGAAGTACAGTTCATCGTCGAAGATCATGAAGTCTCGCCGCCCGCGGAGTCCGACGCCGGGAGGCAGCAGAGGCAGAACCGCAACTCGCGTCTCGATACCCAACTCTCTTTGAGAGTGGCAGATCCGCAGCAGCTTTTCGTTGACGTCATCGGTGCTCGCCGCAATGAACAGACGCCGCACCTTCACACCGCGTCGCTCGATCGCGTACTGCTGCACCTGAAGATAGCCTTGCGCGTCCGTGGTGTCCCAATAGGCCACGTCTTCGAACGTACTGGTGGCGTCGATACTCCCCGTTGCATGGCCGGTGAGGCGCACGAGCTGTTCATTGGGGTCTCCCGGCCAGCTCACGACCTTGGTGGCCAGGTCCTCCACGAACACGGCGAGGCGGTCCATCTCGCCCCGTGCGAAAGCCCTCGCGATCTCCGGGCCCTGCTCCCCCAACAGCGTGGCACTCTGGACCAGCCGCCGCACCTGCTCGGCGCCCATCCCCGACCGCTCCAACTCACTGAAGAGTTTGGTCACATCGCCGACCTGCTGGAACTTCTCCTGGACCATGCCCTTCATCTCGCGGTGATGCGCGGCCAGCGCCTCCCGGATGTCTCCACTCTGGAACAGCTGGCCGCGCTCCACCGACGCCAGCCGTCGCTCGAAGTCGATCATGTACTGGACGATGAGCGCGGCACCGCCGATGACGATGGAGACAGCGAGTTTCCACAGCTCGTCCTGCGACTGGTTGATCAGGTTGGTGATCACGTACGCGATGGTCGCCACGACAAAGGTGACCAGTGTCTTCAGCAGGACAGGAGGTATGCGCACACCCCCCGCCGGCGCCGGACTCGGTGTCCCGGACGCTCCGTCCATGTCTGTCTCTCCCCCGCAGGATCATTCGCTGGACTTGTTCCGGTCAGTGCGGCGCCAGAGCCTTGTGCAACAACGGTATGGCCTGGACGGCCAGTTGGTCACGGATGCGCCGGACCAGGGTCTGCCACTGCCGGGTGAAGCCGGGGTCCCCTTCGAGCACGTCCCACAGGGGGCTCAGCGTACGGTCGACGTGCGCGCGTGGCATCCACAGATGCAGCAGATGGTCGACGGCCGGGCGCAGCACCAAAACCGCTGCGGGCCCGTCCGCCGCACCGAGCCGACTGTTCTCCAGCATGTGGACCACCGTCGTCAGAAGCCAGTCGTGCAACGCGAGGTCTTCGCACAGCCCCGCGACTGCGGCGCCCGGAACGCTCTCCGGCACCCGCAGCTCGACGGTGCGCAGCCCGTCCTCGGCCAACGTGAAGCGGTCCAGCGACGGACCCTCGGCCTCGGACGTCCGTCGCGCGGCCCAACGCAGGTATGTGCGCCGGGACTTGAAGGGCGCCTTGTGGTCGAGGAGCGGATGTCGCACCAACTGCGCCAGCAGACCCTCGGCGATCATTCCCAGGTCCAGTTCGCCGCGCCCGCCCCCTCGCAACGCGCCTTCTGCGGTGGCCTGTTCGGGCAGCCTCCCGAACGGCTCGACCACGCCGGGCCGGACGAGGTAGTGCCCCCAGGGACGGCGCACGTCGGGGCCGTCGGCCGGGGCACTGAAGTAGGCGGTGGACTGCAGGACGCGCCCCTCGGTGAGTGCCGCGCGGGCGGCCACCGTGCCGACAGCCCGTACCTTGGCGCCGTTCGAGGTGGGGAGCCGGCAGTCCACGCCCGTCAGGACCTCGGGCGAGAGGGCGTACAGATTGGGCCGCTCCGAGACCCGGACGTGTTCGTCGGCGCGCAGCCTCAGCAGTTGGGCTGCGGCCCTGCCGTCCAGCGCCTGGAAGGACGGCAGCAGACAGGTGCGCACCTCGCCGCAGGCCAGAACCGAACGCGCGGGCCGTCCGGGGGTCGTCATGTCAAGTCCCCTCGTGTGACACGGAGTTGGCGGGCTCCTCGTAGAACACGTACGTGGCGCGCTGCGCGACCGCCTCCGGTACCGCGACGCCTTCACCCGCGGACCGCTTGGCCACCTGTTCGAGCGCTCCGGAGTCCACGTCTATCTGGTCGAGGATGAGCCGTACCGCGTCCTCGACTGCGAGGAACCGGTTCGGCATCAGCGTGCAGGTGCGGTACGCGCTGAAGGAGATCCGGGAGTCGTTCAGTTTGAGCAGCGGCGGCAGCCGGTCCCAGTCGCGCGGGAGGTCCCCGCCGGTCCACTGCCGCGGGACCAGCACGGGCTCGCCCAGGTGCCGTAGCAGACCGAGGCGGGCCAACTGCCATACGGCCGCGAGAAACGGGCAGGACCACAGGCGCCCCCGGTCCGTCTCGGACCACAACTCGACGTCCATGAAGACCGAGTGGTTGCGGGCCGCGGCCTCCCGTGGCGGCTGCCAGGTGATGATCTCGGCCAGGGCGCTGCGGGTGGGGGTGGTGCGCTGTCCGTTGGCGAGCCAGCCGGTCTGGCTGACCGGCGGGCGCGAGCCGTGGCTGCCCGGTGGCGGCGACTCCACCAGGCGGTGCATGACGGACTCGGCCAGCTCGATCCGGTCGGCGACCGCGCAGCCCGACTCGCGGGCCAGGTAGTCGATGACGAGCCCGGCCTTCTCGGCCTCTTCGAGGACCAGCGGGACGAGTTCGGCGGGGGTGGAGAAGCGGGTGAAGTAGTCGTCGATCAGGAAGCAGGTGCTGATACGGGGGCGTTTGCCGCCGATCCGGCGGGCGGCGGAGGCGCGTGCCGCGTCCACCCAGATCCGTACCTCGGCAAAGTGCTCGCGCAGCCGCTCGGGGCCCGCCTCGAAGTCCTCCATGTAGAGGTGGCCCAACTCCAACGAGAGGTGTGCCAGGGGCACGGACTGTGTGCGTGGCTCAGCGGTGGTCTCCCGGAAAACGGCCTCGGTCACGCCTGCTCCCAGTACTTGTCGTCGGTCAGCCGCGCGGCCAGGTCGCGCAACGCCTGCCAGGTCTCCACTGCAGCGATCTGACTGTCGAGCACGTCCTCATCGGTGATGAGCTGCTCACGCCACTGCAGAACCGGCTCGAACGGCACGACGCCGAGAACCTGGCTGTAGCCGACGCCGTGGTGGGAGGCGAGCTGCTTGAGTTCGGCGTCGCACTCCTCCATCCACGCCGACTGGGTGGGCGAGACCTGCGACCACAGCGTCGAAGCGGGATCGGGTACGGCGCCCCGGACGAAGCGGATGGCGCCGCGCAGCGCGTCCTCGTCGTGCCCGCGGGCGACACCGCCGGCGACGATACCTCGCTTGCCGAAGACCAGACTCGCGGCAGCCTCCACATGCTGCCGGGTCCAGCGGTGGAAGACCAGCCAGCGGGCTTCGACACCGCTCATCTGCCGCTGCGCGGTGACCGCCAGGGCCATGTCGACGGCGTAGCTGCGGCCGGCGCTGAGGTCGACGATGATCAGGTCGAACTCGCCGTTGAGGCGCAGCAGCAGGTCCACGCAACGGCGCAGGTTGTCCCCGGAGGTGGCGAACTCGCCACCGCTGAGGTCACCCGGCATCAGGATCAGCCGGCCTGCTCCGGGTGGCTGGTTGCGCAGCACCCGGTGTTCGGTGTCGGCCCAGACGTCGAACCTGATCGGTTCGCTGATCTCGCCTATGAGATAGGAGTGCAGGCCGCGGTCCTCGGCGGCCCGGCGGGCCTCGGGCACGTCGAAGACGGCCGAGGCGGTGGGCGAACCGAAGTCGAAGTCCAGGTAGCAGACGTCGTCCCCCATCAGTGCCCGCTGGTAGGCGAGGTTGGCGCTGGTCACGGAGCGGCCCGTGCCTCCCTTGTCGGAGGCCGCGAAGATCAGCACGGCTCACCCTCCCTGGACCGAGGCGGCTTCGCGGGCGCGGGCGAGTGCGTCGAGCTGACCCAACACGTCGAGCGTCAATGAGTAGGCAGTGCCTGGCTGTTCGTCGACCAGGGCGCGGGCGCGGCGCAACTTGACCTCGATTCCTCTGAGTTGCATGCCGCGTTTTCCGTCGGAGTTCG
>Ga0307507_10007146_pt1 | contig 16485 bp, 7 predicted proteins | sample 7_EM_MG_FD_207223 | JGI IMG/M metagenome (GOLD analysis project Ga0307507, IMG submission 207223) | Populus trichocarpa ectomycorrhiza microbial communities from riparian zone in the Pacific Northwest, United States - 7_EM | ecosystem: Host-associated > Plants > Roots > Unclassified | place...
TGGAAAACTTAAAGTAGAATACAAAAATTAACAATTTCACAAGCCAAATATATAATATCTCCAAAAATAAATGATCATTGCTGAATTAAGTTATGAAACTTATTCTTTTAAGAATGTTATCATTTTTTAAAAATTATATAAACGTTATATTGCAAAAAATCCATACAATGTTTTTGAAATAAGGTTAAATACTAAAAATTAATTAATGATCTTTTTATTTAGCCAATAAATATTTATGCAATGATTACCATATTACAAGTACAAAAAACCTTAAATCTCTTCTTTGAATTAATAGTGGTGATTTCTTCTTCTTTTTTTTTGTCATTTAGTATTTTATGTTTTGGTCCTTCAATTTCTTTTTTCAAAAGAAAAATTGGTTATTTGACATTGCAATACTATAGGTTTGGGCTTGGTGCATTGTTTTGTTTACTTATAAAAAAGGATGTTGAGAAAAATTTAAATTTATTGATTTACAACAATTAAAGGTTTGAGGACTCACTTTTAAGATTTGGAAAAATTCAAGCCCTATTAAGGACTTGGTTGTAGGGCTACCAATCTAGTATGACACCAAAAACCTTGACATAGTACTATATTTTTATTTACCTTTTCATTTGGCATTGTAAGATAATTTTATACAAGGGTAAAAAAACAAATCACATATTTCGATCTTTTCTCAAATTAAAAATCCTTCCATAATTTTCAATCTTATTACATAAAAAAATTGAATATGAGAATTTGCATCCAATAGTAAAAAACAAAGCATGTTATCGTCAAGGCTTTAAAGAGTGATAAGATTGTTTTTAATTTTATTCTTTAGATTTGGTATTTTTAGGAATTGGCTTAATCGTTTATTTTGATTGCCTAGATATAGAGACCTCGTAATATCCAAGAAAATTTTTGGTGCTTGGTTTGTCAGAATAAAACTAAATTCTACTAATTTGAAGTAATTAGGGGTTGAAGAACCAGATTTTACGCTAAATCAAATACAGAGGAGTAAAGTTAATGTTCATGTAAAGATTGGTTGGTGCGTGCAATGCACATGCAATAAGTGAAGCAAGTCGCAGCGCTCTGGTGGTGCGTGCAGCTTCCTCCGATGGCTAAACACTGCATTCCTCGGTGATATTTTATTCTTCTTTTCCTATTTTGTCTCTCATCTCCTCAGGATTTGCGTTGATCTCTATAAGTTGTTGGCGTGCCCTCCTCGTGGTTACTAGGGACCCTATCTATTCTTTTAGAGATTCTTATATTAAAGTAAGTAAAATAAAATTATTATCCCTTATAATATTTTTATATTAACTCCTTTTAGGTTTTTTATCCTTATATTACAAGTGAATAATATATTCTTCTTGCGAAAAATAAATTATTAATAGTTTTTAAAATACAGGCCAAAATCTTTTGGCATTTTACAAAAATCCGTGCAATATATTCTTTTTTTTAAATGCAAAAATATTTCACATTTTTTAAAAAAATTGCTCAAATAATTTTAAGGATTTTTTTTACCATATTCAATTAAAACATTTGGTTAAGGAAAATAAAAAAATATATATCTTTTCATCTTTTTTCTCTTTTGTTTTGTCTATTTAACACAAAATAAAAAGGTAATAGAAAGCAAATGAAACACACGCATATCCTTCATTTTTATTATAGTTTTTACTCACACATCCTACAATTATATTTTTACAAATCACCAAAATTAAAAATAATTCAAACACACACACACATTAAACATTTAGAATCTACAAAACAGGCCTCCCAAAATTCACAAATTAATCTGGAGAATCTGTTGGGAACCCAAGAACAGTGCTAGGAAGCTTTCGGGAGTCGAGGAACAATGGCAACGCGTTGGTCTCACTCTCCACGCGAATGGTGGTGCGTGAACCCACGTGTTGTCGCCCGTGAAGAGAGAAAAAAGTTGGTTCTAGAACGTTTTTTACTCTTCTTATCCTTGTGTTGGCGGTGAGTGTCACCATTACGTACAAAAGAACAAAATCACACAAGGCAGTTCATTTTATTTTCTTTTCTTTAGTTCCCAAATGATTTCCTTTTATACTAGTTTTCACCTTCACCTGCCATTTCCAAGAAAGGGGTAGGTTGTTGGTATTGTGTTCTAATCGTGGATATGATCAGGTTGTCATATTGGGGTCAGATCGAAATTGGATTGTGTGGCACCCAGCGTTAGTGGAGATGGGTTTTAAGAGAGAGAGAGAGTGAGTGATGTCGGGTGGAAAGCTAAAGCGATAGTGAAAAAGCTTTCATAAATGACTGGAACATGGACTTGTTTCACTTAGTGGACATGGTGCTAGCTGCCATTGGTTTTGGTTTTGGTTTTATAGAGAGTTGCTGGTGGTACTCGAGGTGGAGGCTTATGGTGATGATATTGATAGTAGAGAGGTCAAGGAGGCAATTCTGGTGGTGGAAGAATCAACGACTGTCATTGGACTAAGAAAATTGATTGTGGACCATTTGATTAAAAGTTGGGTTGCTGGTGAGAGGGTTTTCAAATTTAAAATTTGTCTTCTCCATTCCAAAATTATAATTAGATCACTAAAATATAAATGCATTTTTTTCTTTTTTCTTTGTTGATTTGTCTTTGTGTTTTGACTTTTTTTAAAAAAGAGCAACATTAATATTGATACAATAAGCGCGTTAAAAACTAAATGCATGGATAGTATATTTTTTATTTAAAATTATTTGGAAAGACGTTGAAAATGATGCAATTATGTCAACATATTTTCTGGGTTTTTTTTTTTCCCCGGAACATTTTGAAAAGTGGATCAAAATTTAATAGTAACAAATGCCGTCTCTTTATAATTCTTACAGAGTAAAAACTTATCAAGTGCTTTTCATTGTAAGTTTGTAAATACAGAAAGATTGTTCTTCAAAACTTAATCTTCTCAAAGTTTTAGTTCAGTTGACCTAAAACTCTATCTTCCCAACAATCATTTTCAACCAGAACTATAATTCAACTATTTTGGTCAACAAATGCCTCCTCAACAACTTTTGCTCTCAGCTCAGTTGACTTGAAATCTTGCATCTTAGTGATTTCTTTTAACTAGAACTTTGGTTTCACAGATCGATTAACTTGAAATCCTAATTCGGTGATTCCCTTTAACCAGAACCTAAAATCTTTGTCTTCTATTAGACTAACCTAAGATCTCAATTTGTCGATCCCCTTTAACTAGAACGGAAATCTTTGTTTATAGCTCAGTTAACCTAAAATCTCAATATGACAATTCTCTTTAACCAGAACGAAATTCTTTGTGTAAACCCCGGGATAAATAAAATAAAAATAAAAATAAAAAATAAAAATAAAATCATTGGAATTATACTTTAATGGTATGAAAAAAAATGAAAAGAATAAATTGGGAAAAAAGTGTTAAGAAGATGGAAAAAGAAAGGGTTTTTGGCCAAAATGTCAAATTTTCCAGGAGCTAAAATGGTCCAATCATTTTGAGAAACAACTAGACCTATTTGCTGAACCTGTCGGACCATTTCTCAAAATAGTCAAACCGTTTTGATTATTGGCTTTATAAAACTGACGGGGTGTTGTTTTGGGAAAGGAGACCACTTTTTTTTTTCTTTTATTCTTGCACTTTTAAAGGCTAGAGAGTGTTTTCAGAGATAAAAACACATCCACTCTTGGAATTGAAAAAAACCAATGAGAGAAAAGATTGAGTTAGAGAGAGAATGTTAAGAGAAAAGAGGAAAAAAGAGGAAAATATGGAAGATTTTGAAAAGTTAGGGTTCGAAGACTCAATTATCTTCGGTTAGGACTTCTACACCTGACCTAGCAATTTCATGTGAAAAGATAACAATTGAGGTTGACATCATGAGATTGATGCTTGGGTTTAGAGTGAAATTTTAGGGAAATGTAAATTGTCTATAAGTTGATCAATTGGGTTAGGAGTTAGGTATTAATTTAGGAAGAAATGCTGAAGAAAACCATGGGATCCTTAAAGCCTCAATGGTCGCCCAATGAGTGGTTACATTGCATGAAGTAGAATTGTATGTAGTTAAGTGATATTGTGATAGATTAACGTATATATTTATAAAGAAAATGATTTTAAAGGAGTTTCGTTATGTATTAGGTTACGTATATTGACTTAAGCATTTATGTTGTTGAAATTTGGGAAATTTAAGGAGAATTATTGAACCTAAAGTTGAATCTTACTGTGAATGTATTTGACGTCTCATGCAAAGGAAGTATACATCGAAAAATTAATGTAAATGCAATAATGTTTATGTGATATAATACATGTATGACTATGATCATAAAAATGCAAAACTATAGATGTTGATAGCATTGTTATTGAGTTTTGTTAGAACTTTTTATATATGTTTGGAAGAACATGTTAAGAAATAACTGAATTTTGTATGTCTAATTGGAAGAAATTTATATGCCTAGTTGCTTGTTTAATTGTAGTTGTTCTTGATGTGAGATTTATATAAAATGAGTAGTAGATATTAATTCTTGAAATCCAGTGGTAGAGATTTAAATCAAATGAGAGGCAAAGCAAGGAAATATGGACCCTTGGATTAAGAAAATCGATTGGGGACCATTTGATTAAAATTTGGGTTGCTTGGTGAGAGGGTTTCCAATTTGAAAATCAATTCTCTCCTTTCCACAATTACAATTAGATCACTAAAATATAAATGCATTTTTTCTATTTTTTCTATTTATTTTGTGTTTTTGACTTTTGAAAAAAAATGCAACATTAACATCGACTCAATGAGTGCGTTAAAAACTACGCGTTGAAAGTAGATTTTTTATTTTAAATTTTGAAAACTGGGGTAAAACATTAGGTAGCAACAATTTTCTTCTCATTTTATTGTCATTTCAAATATGTTTTTCATTCTTTTGTTTGCTATTTTTTCTTCTGAGTTGTTTTGTAATTTTTTTTTAATTTCACCCTTCAATCCAAAATTTTAAGTTGTTTTCTCATTAATTTTTTCAAATTTAATCATTATTCTTGTGATTGTTAATTTTTTTTTGGATCCTTTTGTTAAATTGATTTGTTTTTTTAATTTCATCATTCAATCCAAAACTGTTAGTTCTCCACTCAATATTTTTTTATATTTTAAATTTGGTCCTCATTCTTTGGATTGCTATTTTTTAGGTTATTTTGTAAAATTAATTTTTTTTTTCCATTTTCATTCTTCACCAAGTGGTTAGTTTTGAATTGAGTTTTGAGTTTTTCCCGATATGGTAATTTTGATTTGACGGGTCAAGGGTTTGAAAAATTAACTTGAGTTGATATCGATTATTTTTTTAAGGGTAGATGTTTTTTCATTGATTTTCTTTTTCAATTTCATCATTCGACAATTGATTTTTCTATAAAAAAAGAAGTTAGGCTTTGTTTTTTTTTCTATTTTCTTTCTACCAGGTTAACCGAATTTCATTGTCTAAGCTATGAGATTGCCTCAAGTCTTTTTTTTAATTCAATCATTTTTTAGTTTTATTTTTCAAGATTAAGTTGATATTATAATTGGGTTATTCCATTTGCTTGATCTAGGTAGTGGGTTTTGTTGAGCTTAACTGGGTCTCCATGTTTTTTTTGGTCTTATTTTTTAATTGCTTTTTTCTACCATTTTGCATGGGATTTGTTGGGAATCAGGCTTCATGATATTCTTTTGATTTGTTTTTTACTGAGTTATCTCAGTCTCATAATTGTGGTTGTATATTTGACGTGCTAACTAGAGTTGACTCTAGTTTTTTTTTTCAATTTCATCTTTGCGCATTGAGTTGAAATATAATTGAACTTTGTTGTTTTTTTATCAAGTGTTTTTCTGTGTGCATATTTAGAATCTTGTCAATGTTTTTTTAATAGATTACAGAGATAATTTAGAAAGTCTGATGTTATTTAAAGTTTTATTATATACTATATCAAGGGCAAAAAAAATAAATAAATGGAAACAGCATCTTCAATAACAAAATCTTCAAAAATAAAGGAATTTTTTATTAAACTAAACAAATCTTTCCATTAAATTCAGGCTTCTATAGACAGGGTGATTGATATATATATGTCCATACAATATATAGGATCTCCAGAATATCCATTATTCTCAATCACTTCTCTCCGGAAAATGATTGTAATAAAAACAATAACAAGAAGGTTTTGGAGAAACTAAATCCTAGAAATCTCAATAGGGTTTGACTCATATTAGGTATGTATTGCTTACTCTAATTGTATATATGCCAATAATGGAAAGCTAGTATTCAAAAATTGAAGAATTTTTATTGAATTAAACAAATCTTTGCATGAAATTAGGCTCGATATATATAGATTTTTCTTAGAACATTTTGATATGCTATATTGCAAGAGAAGCTAATAATAGCAATGACATTGAATGGCAAAGCTACAACCTTGCACAAACATGGACAAAATTCATCAACTGCTTGATAAATTTACGAGTGGTGTTGAATTCCCCTCTCGCCGTATAAAGGATCGACATGGAAGATTAAGAAATTCATTCGTTTTCCTAGAGTATTGAAGAAAGAAAGCAACATAGCTGACAAAAAGATGGGCCTGAAAGTTGTCTCCTCAGCAATAATATCATTCTCACTGTTTTTATTGTTAGCATCAACTGCTAAAGCCCAATCAAAAGGTGTCTTCGATGTGACTAAATATGGTTCCGATAAAGATATCACAGAGGTATCTTGTATATTTTCTCGCATGCATGCGTTTGATTTTTAAATAGCTGAATATATAGTATTCGAGTCAGAACTTATTTACGTTTCCTTATAACACCCGAATTTGAGACCTACTGATCCTCTCTAAATATTTCCCTTCTCTTTCCATTTTTAGGCTTTAACCAATGCTTGGAAAGATGCTTGTGCTTCAACAAACCCCAGCAAAGTTCTTATTCCAAGTGGGACATACTCGTTACGGAAATTGACTCTAGCAGGTCCTTGCAAGGCTGCGATTGAGCTCCAAGTTGATGGCATGTTGAAGGCACCGGTTGACCCAAATCAGTTCTCAGGAGGGCATTGGGTTAATTTCGGACACGTTGATAAATTTACATTGTCGGGAAGCGGCACTTTTGATGGGCAGGGAAAGGCTGCGTGGAGCAAAAGTACATGTCAGAAAGATAAAGATTGTGACAGCCTCCCAATGGTAATCTAATCACCATTATGAAGCCTAATTTCCTTATTTTTTAATTATATGTTATGGCACTACCAAAGTTTCTTTAATCATTTGCTTTTTGTTTGCTTCTAACATGGATCAGAATTTAAGGTTCGATTTCATCACCAATGCATTAGTCCGAGATATAACTACTCGAGATAGCAAGAACTTTCATGTTAACGTCTTGGGGTGCAAAAACCTCACCTTCCAGCATTTTACCGTGAGTGCACCTGGTGAGAGTGTAAACACCGATGGAATCCATGTCGGCCAATCTACTGGGATCTACATTATCGATTCAAAAATTGGCACAGGCGATGATTGTATCTCCGTGGGAGATGGCACCGAAGAACTACATATCACAGGAGTAACATGTGGACCTGGCCATGGCATCAGTGTTGGAAGTTTAGGGAAATACCCCAATGAGAAACCTGTTTCTGGAATATTTGTCAAGAATTGCACCATCTCAGATACTACAAATGGCGTTAGAATAAAATCTTGGCCAGCTTTATACGGTGGTGTCGCATCTAACATGCATTTTGAGGATATTGTCATGAACAATGTCCAAAACCCTGTCATCATAGATCAAGTGTATTGCCCATGGAACCAATGCAGTCTAAAGGTATTGCTTTTTCTGTTACCATAAGGATATTTTCACAGTACTAAATTACTGTGACAATATTTTACCCAATTCGTGGCTCAAACACTCCACAATTTATCAAATTCTTTTTTTCATCTTATGAAAAAAAATGTTTCAACGCAATTCATAGTATTGACTGTGAAGCAAACATGTTGTGCACTGCATTCCATAATTGGTTGCATCATGCTAGATCCATAATGCAATTCTGAAGAACGCCTACACAAGCATATTAATTTTTTTATGTTCCTTAGTGCTAGGGAGATTGCTAAAAGTCTATTGGGGTCTTAATGTTCTTTCTTTTTTTCTTTTGCAGGCTCCATCAAAAGTGAAGATCAGTGGTGTTAGTTTTAAGAATATAAGGGGAACTTCCGCAACTCCGGTTGTTGTGCAGATTGCTTGCAGCAGTGGCTTCCCATGTGAGAAGGTGGAGCTTGCTGACATTAAACTTGCATATAGCGGACCAGACGGCCCTTCAAAATCCCAATGTTCTAACGTTAAGCCCATAATTTCTGGGATAATGAGCGCACCCGGATGTTGAAGATAGGGACTTCCATCTGAAATTCTTTTGGTTTCGTCATTCATAGGCTCGTTTTTAGATGGAGAAGTCCATCTTGTAATTTTGATTAAACAGATGAATAAAATTTTATTATTTTAATTTTAAATACAAGATCGCTTGGTTTCTTTTACAATTTAATTTCAATAAATCTTCAATCTTACGTATAAAAAGAAGAAGCAAAAAGAGTATAAATCATATAGCAACCCTACAAGATTTTTCCTTTATTTTTTTTTGTTTATTACTTATGGTCCATGCCCTTTTTTTTGTACAAATTTCCTTCTACTCTTATTTTTTTTAATTAGAATAATTAAATTTTTGTTTAATGATTTTTTAAAAAAATATTAATTAACATTGTCAAATATGACGTGAAACGAATATTACTTAACTTTGAATAATTGATTGTTGTTTAATTGAATTTGTTACTCTACACACGTTTCTGAACTTTGAAAATTGAAGGCACTCAATTAATAAATCCTTGTAGATGTTTTAATAGAAGAACTAAAACTACAATAGTATGCATTTTAAAAGTATTTTATAAAAAATAGAAAAATAAATTCATATCAGAAGTGGAAAACTTAAAGTAGAATACAAAAATTAACAATTTCACAAGCCAAATATATAATATCTCCAAAAATAAATGATCATTGCTGAATTAAGTTATGAAACTTATTCTTTTAAGAATGTTATCATTTTTTAAAAATTATATAAACGTTATATTGCAAAAAATCCATACAATGTTTTTGAAATAAGGTTAAATACTAAAAATTAATTAATGATCTTTTTATTTAGCCAATAAATATTTATGCAATGATTACCATATTACAAGTACAAAAAACCTTAAATCTCTTCTTTGAATTAATAGTGGTGATTTCTTCTTCTTTTTTTTTGTCATTTAGTATTTTATGTTTTGGTCCTTCAATTTCTTTTTTCAAAAGAAAAATTGGTTATTTGACATTGCAATACTATAGGTTTGGGCTTGGTGCATTGTTTTGTTTACTTATAAAAAAGGATGTTGAGAAAAATTTAAATTTATTGATTTACAACAATTAAAGGTTTGAGGACTCACTTTTAAGATTTGGAAAAATTCAAGCCCTATTAAGGACTTGGTTGTAGGGCTACCAATCTAGTATGACACCAAAAACCTTGACATAGTACTATATTTTTATTTACCTTTTCATTTGGCATTGTAAGATAATTTTATACAAGGGTAAAAAAACAAATCACATATTTCGATCTTTTCTCAAATTAAAAATCCTTCCATAATTTTCAATCTTATTACATAAAAAAATTGAATATGAGAATTTGCATCCAATAGTAAAAAACAAAGCATGTTATCGTCAAGGCTTTAAAGAGTGATAAGATTGTTTTTAATTTTATTCTTTAGATTTGGTATTTTTAGGAATTGGCTTAATCGTTTATTTTGATTGCCTAGATATAGAGACCTCGTAATATCCAAGAAAATTTTTGGTGCTTGGTTTGTCAGAATAAAACTAAATTCTACTAATTTGAAGTAATTAGGGGTTGAAGAACCAGATTTTACGCTAAATCAAATACAGAGGAGTAAAGTTAATGTTCATGTAAAGATTGGTTGGTGCGTGCAATGCACATGCAATAAGTGAAGCAAGTCGCAGCGCTCTGGTGGTGCGTGCAGCTTCCTCCGATGGCTAAACACTGCATTCCTCGGTGATATTTTATTCTTCTTTTCCTATTTTGTCTCTCATCTCCTCAGGATTTGCGTTGATCTCTATAAGTTGTTGGCGTGCCCTCCTCGTGGTTACTAGGGACCCTATCTATTCTTTTAGAGATTCTTATATTAAAGTAAGTAAAATAAAATTATTATCCCTTATAATATTTTTATATTAACTCCTTTTAGGTTTTTTATCCTTATATTACAAGTGAATAATATATTCTTCTTGCGAAAAATAAATTATTAATAGTTTTTAAAATACAGGCCAAAATCTTTTGGCATTTTACAAAAATCCGTGCAATATATTCTTTTTTTTAAATGCAAAAATATTTCACATTTTTTAAAAAAATTGCTCAAATAATTTTAAGGATTTTTTTTACCATATTCAATTAAAACATTTGGTTAAGGAAAATAAAAAAATATATATCTTTTCATCTTTTTTCTCTTTTGTTTTGTCTATTTAACACAAAATAAAAAGGTAATAGAAAGCAAATGAAACACACGCATATCCTTCATTTTTATTATAGTTTTTACTCACACATCCTACAATTATATTTTTACAAATCACCAAAATTAAAAATAATTCAAACACACACACACATTAAACATTTAGAATCTACAAAACAGGCCTCCCAAAATTCACAAATTAATCTGGAGAATCTGTTGGGAACCCAAGAACAGTGCTAGGAAGCTTTCGGGAGTCGAGGAACAATGGCAACGCGTTGGTCTCACTCTCCACGCGAATGGTGGTGCGTGAACCCACGTGTTGTCGCCCGTGAAGAGAGAAAAAAGTTGGTTCTAGAACGTTTTTTACTCTTCTTATCCTTGTGTTGGCGGTGAGTGTCACCATTACGTACAAAAGAACAAAATCACACAAGGCAGTTCATTTTATTTTCTTTTCTTTAGTTCCCAAATGATTTCCTTTTATACTAGTTTTCACCTTCACCTGCCATTTCCAAGAAAGGGGTAGGTTGTTGGTATTGTGTTCTAATCGTGGATATGATCAGGTTGTCATATTGGGGTCAGATCGAAATTGGATTGTGTGGCACCCAGCGTTAGTGGAGATGGGTTTTAAGAGAGAGAGAGAGTGAGTGATGTCGGGTGGAAAGCTAAAGCGATAGTGAAAAAGCTTTCATAAATGACTGGAACATGGACTTGTTTCACTTAGTGGACATGGTGCTAGCTGCCATTGGTTTTGGTTTTGGTTTTATAGAGAGTTGCTGGTGGTACTCGAGGTGGAGGCTTATGGTGATGATATTGATAGTAGAGAGGTCAAGGAGGCAATTCTGGTGGTGGAAGAATCAACGACTGTCATTGGACTAAGAAAATTGATTGTGGACCATTTGATTAAAAGTTGGGTTGCTGGTGAGAGGGTTTTCAAATTTAAAATTTGTCTTCTCCATTCCAAAATTATAATTAGATCACTAAAATATAAATGCATTTTTTTCTTTTTTCTTTGTTGATTTGTCTTTGTGTTTTGACTTTTTTTAAAAAAGAGCAACATTAATATTGATACAATAAGCGCGTTAAAAACTAAATGCATGGATAGTATATTTTTTATTTAAAATTATTTGGAAAGACGTTGAAAATGATGCAATTATGTCAACATATTTTCTGGGTTTTTTTTTTTCCCCGGAACATTTTGAAAAGTGGATCAAAATTTAATAGTAACAAATGCCGTCTCTTTATAATTCTTACAGAGTAAAAACTTATCAAGTGCTTTTCATTGTAAGTTTGTAAATACAGAAAGATTGTTCTTCAAAACTTAATCTTCTCAAAGTTTTAGTTCAGTTGACCTAAAACTCTATCTTCCCAACAATCATTTTCAACCAGAACTATAATTCAACTATTTTGGTCAACAAATGCCTCCTCAACAACTTTTGCTCTCAGCTCAGTTGACTTGAAATCTTGCATCTTAGTGATTTCTTTTAACTAGAACTTTGGTTTCACAGATCGATTAACTTGAAATCCTAATTCGGTGATTCCCTTTAACCAGAACCTAAAATCTTTGTCTTCTATTAGACTAACCTAAGATCTCAATTTGTCGATCCCCTTTAACTAGAACGGAAATCTTTGTTTATAGCTCAGTTAACCTAAAATCTCAATATGACAATTCTCTTTAACCAGAACGAAATTCTTTGTGTAAACCCCGGGATAAATAAAATAAAAATAAAAATAAAAAATAAAAATAAAATCATTGGAATTATACTTTAATGGTATGAAAAAAAATGAAAAGAATAAATTGGGAAAAAAGTGTTAAGAAGATGGAAAAAGAAAGGGTTTTTGGCCAAAATGTCAAATTTTCCAGGAGCTAAAATGGTCCAATCATTTTGAGAAACAACTAGACCTATTTGCTGAACCTGTCGGACCATTTCTCAAAATAGTCAAACCGTTTTGATTATTGGCTTTATAAAACTGACGGGGTGTTGTTTTGGGAAAGGAGACCACTTTTTTTTTTCTTTTATTCTTGCACTTTTAAAGGCTAGAGAGTGTTTTCAGAGATAAAAACACATCCACTCTTGGAATTGAAAAAAACCAATGAGAGAAAAGATTGAGTTAGAGAGAGAATGTTAAGAGAAAAGAGGAAAAAAGAGGAAAATATGGAAGATTTTGAAAAGTTAGGGTTCGAAGACTCAATTATCTTCGGTTAGGACTTCTACACCTGACCTAGCAATTTCATGTGAAAAGATAACAATTGAGGTTGACATCATGAGATTGATGCTTGGGTTTAGAGTGAAATTTTAGGGAAATGTAAATTGTCTATAAGTTGATCAATTGGGTTAGGAGTTAGGTATTAATTTAGGAAGAAATGCTGAAGAAAACCATGGGATCCTTAAAGCCTCAATGGTCGCCCAATGAGTGGTTACATTGCATGAAGTAGAATTGTATGTAGTTAAGTGATATTGTGATAGATTAACGTATATATTTATAAAGAAAATGATTTTAAAGGAGTTTCGTTATGTATTAGGTTACGTATATTGACTTAAGCATTTATGTTGTTGAAATTTGGGAAATTTAAGGAGAATTATTGAACCTAAAGTTGAATCTTACTGTGAATGTATTTGACGTCTCATGCAAAGGAAGTATACATCGAAAAATTAATGTAAATGCAATAATGTTTATGTGATATAATACATGTATGACTATGATCATAAAAATGCAAAACTATAGATGTTGATAGCATTGTTATTGAGTTTTGTTAGAACTTTTTATATATGTTTGGAAGAACATGTTAAGAAATAACTGAATTTTGTATGTCTAATTGGAAGAAATTTATATGCCTAGTTGCTTGTTTAATTGTAGTTGTTCTTGATGTGAGATTTATATAAAATGAGTAGTAGATATTAATTCTTGAAATCCAGTGGTAGAGATTTAAATCAAATGAGAGGCAAAGCAAGGAAATATGGACCCTTGGATTAAGAAAATCGATTGGGGACCATTTGATTAAAATTTGGGTTGCTTGGTGAGAGGGTTTCCAATTTGAAAATCAATTCTCTCCTTTCCACAATTACAATTAGATCACTAAAATATAAATGCATTTTTTCTATTTTTTCTATTTATTTTGTGTTTTTGACTTTTGAAAAAAAATGCAACATTAACATCGACTCAATGAGTGCGTTAAAAACTACGCGTTGAAAGTAGATTTTTTATTTTAAATTTTGAAAACTGGGGTAAAACATTAGGTAGCAACAATTTTCTTCTCATTTTATTGTCATTTCAAATATGTTTTTCATTCTTTTGTTTGCTATTTTTTCTTCTGAGTTGTTTTGTAATTTTTTTTTAATTTCACCCTTCAATCCAAAATTTTAAGTTGTTTTCTCATTAATTTTTTCAAATTTAATCATTATTCTTGTGATTGTTAATTTTTTTTTGGATCCTTTTGTTAAATTGATTTGTTTTTTTAATTTCATCATTCAATCCAAAACTGTTAGTTCTCCACTCAATATTTTTTTATATTTTAAATTTGGTCCTCATTCTTTGGATTGCTATTTTTTAGGTTATTTTGTAAAATTAATTTTTTTTTTCCATTTTCATTCTTCACCAAGTGGTTAGTTTTGAATTGAGTTTTGAGTTTTTCCCGATATGGTAATTTTGATTTGACGGGTCAAGGGTTTGAAAAATTAACTTGAGTTGATATCGATTATTTTTTTAAGGGTAGATGTTTTTTCATTGATTTTCTTTTTCAATTTCATCATTCGACAATTGATTTTTCTATAAAAAAAGAAGTTAGGCTTTGTTTTTTTTTCTATTTTCTTTCTACCAGGTTAACCGAATTTCATTGTCTAAGCTATGAGATTGCCTCAAGTCTTTTTTTTAATTCAATCATTTTTTAGTTTTATTTTTCAAGATTAAGTTGATATTATAATTGGGTTATTCCATTTGCTTGATCTAGGTAGTGGGTTTTGTTGAGCTTAACTGGGTCTCCATGTTTTTTTTGGTCTTATTTTTTAATTGCTTTTTTCTACCATTTTGCATGGGATTTGTTGGGAATCAGGCTTCATGATATTCTTTTGATTTGTTTTTTACTGAGTTATCTCAGTCTCATAATTGTGGTTGTATATTTGACGTGCTAACTAGAGTTGACTCTAGTTTTTTTTTTCAATTTCATCTTTGCGCATTGAGTTGAAATATAATTGAACTTTGTTGTTTTTTTATCAAGTGTTTTTCTGTGTGCATATTTAGAATCTTGTCAATGTTTTTTTAATAGATTACAGAGATAATTTAGAAAGTCTGATGTTATTTAAAGTTTTATTATATACTATATCAAGGGCAAAAAAAATAAATAAATGGAAACAGCATCTTCAATAACAAAATCTTCAAAAATAAAGGAATTTTTTATTAAACTAAACAAATCTTTCCATTAAATTCAGGCTTCTATAGACAGGGTGATTGATATATATATGTCCATACAATATATAGGATCTCCAGAATATCCATTATTCTCAATCACTTCTCTCCGGAAAATGATTGTAATAAAAACAATAACAAGAAGGTTTTGGAGAAACTAAATCCTAGAAATCTCAATAGGGTTTGACTCATATTAGGTATGTATTGCTTACTCTAATTGTATATATGCCAATAATGGAAAGCTAGTATTCAAAAATTGAAGAATTTTTATTGAATTAAACAAATCTTTGCATGAAATTAGGCTCGATATATATAGATTTTTCTTAGAACATTTTGATATGCTATATTGCAAGAGAAGCTAATAATAGCAATGACATTGAATGGCAAAGCTACAACCTTGCACAAACATGGACAAAATTCATCAACTGCTTGATAAATTTACGAGTGGTGTTGAATTCCCCTCTCGCCGTATAAAGGATCGACATGGAAGATTAAGAAATTCATTCGTTTTCCTAGAGTATTGAAGAAAGAAAGCAACATAGCTGACAAAAAGATGGGCCTGAAAGTTGTCTCCTCAGCAATAATATCATTCTCACTGTTTTTATTGTTAGCATCAACTGCTAAAGCCCAATCAAAAGGTGTCTTCGATGTGACTAAATATGGTTCCGATAAAGATATCACAGAGGTATCTTGTATATTTTCTCGCATGCATGCGTTTGATTTTTAAATAGCTGAATATATAGTATTCGAGTCAGAACTTATTTACGTTTCCTTATAACACCCGAATTTGAGACCTACTGATCCTCTCTAAATATTTCCCTTCTCTTTCCATTTTTAGGCTTTAACCAATGCTTGGAAAGATGCTTGTGCTTCAACAAACCCCAGCAAAGTTCTTATTCCAAGTGGGACATACTCGTTACGGAAATTGACTCTAGCAGGTCCTTGCAAGGCTGCGATTGAGCTCCAAGTTGATGGCATGTTGAAGGCACCGGTTGACCCAAATCAGTTCTCAGGAGGGCATTGGGTTAATTTCGGACACGTTGATAAATTTACATTGTCGGGAAGCGGCACTTTTGATGGGCAGGGAAAGGCTGCGTGGAGCAAAAGTACATGTCAGAAAGATAAAGATTGTGACAGCCTCCCAATGGTAATCTAATCACCATTATGAAGCCTAATTTCCTTATTTTTTAATTATATGTTATGGCACTACCAAAGTTTCTTTAATCATTTGCTTTTTGTTTGCTTCTAACATGGATCAGAATTTAAGGTTCGATTTCATCACCAATGCATTAGTCCGAGATATAACTACTCGAGATAGCAAGAACTTTCATGTTAACGTCTTGGGGTGCAAAAACCTCACCTTCCAGCATTTTACCGTGAGTGCACCTGGTGAGAGTGTAAACACCGATGGAATCCATGTCGGCCAATCTACTGGGATCTACATTATCGATTCAAAAATTGGCACAGGCGATGATTGTATCTCCGTGGGAGATGGCACCGAAGAACTACATATCACAGGAGTAACATGTGGACCTGGCCATGGCATCAGTGTTGGAAGTTTAGGGAAATACCCCAATGAGAAACCTGTTTCTGGAATATTTGTCAAGAATTGCACCATCTCAGATACTACAAA
>Ga0307507_10007147_pt1 | contig 16484 bp, 7 predicted proteins | sample 7_EM_MG_FD_207223 | JGI IMG/M metagenome (GOLD analysis project Ga0307507, IMG submission 207223) | Populus trichocarpa ectomycorrhiza microbial communities from riparian zone in the Pacific Northwest, United States - 7_EM | ecosystem: Host-associated > Plants > Roots > Unclassified | place...
CTGCTGCCATATTCTGCCAACCTACGATTGGCTCGCTTACCGCTAGCGCCTTGGCGGCTGCCCCTTTATATATATTTACTATGGTCCTTACGACCCCCTTCTTTTCTTCTCCTTAGCTTAGTATCTTCATTAGATAGCAATCCACAAGCTTTAGTTCAGAGGCATTTATGCGAGCCGTTACAGTTACCTATAAATCTATAGCTCAAGTTTATGCTTCTAGTAGTATTTCTACTTAATTGAACTCCTATTAGGTCCATTAACTAAAAGACTCTATTTAAGATGCTTTATAAATGGAAGCCATAGCTAGCAGGACTTTATATAGCCGGATTTTTAACCTATATGCTTATTAAACATAGCATTCCTAGGAAGGTAAAGTTTAAGCTATAAGCCTAAATAGGTTATCTTATCGGTATAAAAGCGTTAAATATTTATAGGGTATAGATACTAACCACTAACTATATTATCTAATCTTATAATATACAAATTAATAAATTAAAGAGATATTAATTTTCTAAAATACTAGAATACCTTATTATCTTATAGGCTTAAAAGGACTATTTTTAACAAGTCTAGGACCTACTAGATAATCTTTAAGATGGCAGCAAGGACTGGATAGAGAACTTTAATAAAGAACTAGATATAAGACTGCCGTATTTAGTAAATATTAACATTACTCCTATATTAAAAAGTATTTAAATCTTAATAAAAGAACTCCATTAGCTACCTACCCCAGAGCTAACTCTAGAACTATCTATACTATTAGCGCCTTTAGCGCCTTAGTAATTACCATCTACTATAGCATCTACGCTATAGACATTATCTACTACTTAGTTATCTTCTAAAGTTACTAAAACACCATTTATAGACCCTATATCTTATTCTAAACCTTAAATAACAATAGGCTTATTATTAGGGGGTAAGAGACATTCTAGCCATAAAAAGTGGCCTATAGCAAAGAAGAAAGATATGCTAAATTAGGATCTACGACAATAAGCCTTTGCGGTTTAAATTGACAATGGTAATAATAATCTTATTAATCTAGATATAACGCTATTGGCCTATGCCTTTTATACTACTGCTATAAAGATATATAAATATTAAGACGATTTTCCACTACCACTAAAGTTATGGAAAGAGATGCTTAATTATAAGTATACTACAAAGTTTAAAGTAGCTACTTATACTAAGATAAAGGCCTTAACTAGAAAGCAGACCTAGGACAAGGTACAGCTAATTAAGAAGGTTTATTAACTTCCTACTATATAGGTCTTTACGTATAAGGAAGATATAAATAGCTTTATTACAAGATTTAAAGCTTATTTAGTTGTCTATAAAGACCTTTAAACAGTCTTATAAGAGGAGGTTAAAGCTATAACAGCAGCCTATTAAACCTTCCGCCTACTTTACGCTCTTATTACTTGCTTTAACCTAGACATTATATAAATTAACGCCGTTAACGCCTTTGTTAATGCCTTAGTTAATAATAAGGTCTACTTTATTCCCCCTAAAGGTATAGACCTACCACCTAGTATAACGGGCTTGTACAAATGCTTCTGAACTGAAGCTTATAGATTGCTACCATACAAGAATACTAAGCTAAGGAGAAGAAGGAGAAGAAGACTATCGGAGACTAATAGGATACAAGGGGTCGCTAAGGCGCTAGTAGCAAGTGAGCCAATGGCGATTTTCCATGCCGGGCATGGAAAATCCTAATTGGCTAGCTCTGCGAGTAGTGCTGGTATATTGCCCAGAAATGCGGCGAATTGCCCTAGAAACGGCAATGTAGCAGGTAACACGCTTTAGCACTATTACATCACCCCCCCTTCCCAAAAAAGCCTGCCCTTAGGCTTTGTCTGAGTTCTTTGTTATTATCTAGATTATTATAGTTATCTAACCCCTTTTCCTAGCATTTAATCCAGCTATCTAATTTGCATGGTGGTCTAGGGAGGTCTGGGTGGGCTAGGTGGAAATCTTGTAGCTTATAGGGAGAGTACTTAAAATTAGATGCGGGGTACTATTCTGGATCTTCGTCATGACCTACCTAGCTCGCACGGTATTTTAAGGTGCTACGGTCCTTCTTAACTGCTAAGATCTCTTTAACTTCCCATTCTTCGTCCTCTGCAATCTGAATTAGCGGCGGGGGGTCATTATACTGTCCAGGCAATAGGTCGTCCGCGGCCTTCCGCAGTCGGTCTGGAGAGAAGACAGGGTGGATCTTTATTAACTCTAGTAGCTTAACCTTAAAAGAGTGCCCTACCTTCTTAGGGATCTCGTAGGGGCTAGCCATTTAATAGTCTAGCTTGCGGCTCGGCCTTTGGGTCTTCTAGTTCTTTGTTAATACCTATACTTTATCTCCTACGTAGAAGTCTACCTCGCGACAATATTGGTTTACGTTGGACTTTTTTTTCTTTTATGCTTTTTTCATAATTGCTTGGGCAGTTTTTTAGGCTCCGTGCATTCTCCTAGCGAATGTCTAGGCCTCTTTATAGCTAAGGCGTTCGCGGGCCGTTATAGGTCCTATAGGTCTATCCTAATTAAAGGATGTTCGTGGCTTGTATCCATAGAGTAACTCAAATGGCGACATTCCTATACTATTATAAGGGAGCGTAAGCTGTGCGTAGTCTATTATAGGCAGTAGTTCCGACCAGTTGTCCTAGTAGTAATTAATAAAGGGGCGAAGTCGCTAATCAAGGTATTAGTTTATAATCTCGGTTTAGCCGTTGGTCTAAGGGTGGAATGCGGTAGAGAGCTTAATCTTAATTCTAAGGATCCAGCAGAATTTGTCCTAGAAGTCCGATATAAACTAGGGTCTATAATTAGAGACAATTAATTCAGGAGCGCCATAGATCCGGTAAATATTGTTAATATACATACGGGCCATATCTTTTGTAGTTATAGTCTTAAAGCAGGGGAGGGAAATTGCTTGCTTACTTAGTCGGTCGACTACCATAAAGGCTATATTATAGCCATGTTTGTCCTTTGGGAATAATTTAAAGTCCATTATAACATACTGCTAAGGGCGTTTAGGAACTAGCAGTGGTTATAACCACCTAGGGGTTTAATCCCTAGGGGTATCTACCCATTTGCAAGCATGATAATTCCTAATAAATCGTTCTATATCGGACAGAAGTCCTTACCAGTAGTAGCAAGGCGCTAGTAGTTGGTAGGTCTTGTCTCAACCAGGGTACGCTATAGAGACTTAACAGTAGGCTTTACGGATTAGTTCCGTTTGTAAGTTATTAACATCTGGAACTATAAGCCGTTCTTAGTATAGGAGTAGTCCATCTTCTATTTCCAAATTGGGGTCGTCTTCCGTAGCTTAGTCTTGGAGGGCTTTTAGGGATTCGGCTATACAGTTCACGATTAGGATACGGTTAATTAGTCCCATTAGTTTATCTAGAATTTCTCCTTCTATAGGCGCTAGCTCATTCCGTTTGGAGCTTAGTTCCTTAAGGATATATAGGTTAAGCTATTTGGGACAAAGAAGGGCACGTGTCCGGTACTAAGCCTTTAGCTTATCCTATAGTTCCACGTCCTGTTCCCTCCGGGTAAGGGTATTAGCTTTAGAATTTTACCTACTAGGGCGGTACATGATTATAAAGAAGAATTGGGAGAGTATTTTAGCCCACCTAGCCTGTTAACTAGTAAGCTGCTTTGTTGTTATAAAATACTTAAGGGCTTTATAATCAGTATAGACTTTAATTTGAGAGTCTATACTTCCAAGCTCTACGCGCCACTGGGACAACAATTATATAATAGCCAGCATTTTCTTATTATATACCTCGTAGTTATACTCAGCTGGGGCCATTGTCTTTGAGAAAAACGCAATAGGGTACTATTCGCTATCTAGATATAACTGTAAGAGAACCCCCACTACTACTCTATTGGAGGCGTCCGTTTCTAGCATTAATTCAAGATCTGGGTTATAGTGACGGAGAACTAGGGAAGAGGTAAGTTAGTCCTTTAACTCCTTAAAGGCTTCTATACAATTATCGTCAAAAATAAAAGGCGTGTCGTTCTTAGTTAGTTGTATAAGAGGTTTAGCCACAACCCTATAGTTACAGATAAACTAATGGTAGAAGTTACAGAAGCCAAGAAAGGACTGGATGCCTTTTACTATATAAGGGGGTTTCTAATTGTGTATCGCCTTAACCTTTTTAGGGTTAACTTTAATTCCTTTTATACTAACGATAAACCCAAGGTACTTTGTTTACTTTACTCCAAATTTATATTTCTTAATATTAACTTGTAGGCCTGCATTCCGCAGCCTCTCTAGGACCTTTTTAACGTAAACTTAGTGCTTAAGTTTATTATCTAAGTATATAAGAATGTCGTCTAGGTATACCGTGCAGAATTTGTTAAGGTAGTTAAAAAGAACATCATTTATATACCATTGGTACGTGGCTAGCCCATTCGTTAGTCCAAAAGGAAGGACTTTATATTTATAAGAACCGTAGCGGGTATAGAACGTCGTTAGATTTTCTAATGCAGGGTTTATCCTAATTTAGTAGAAAGCTTGGCGGACATCAAGCTTTATAAAGATTTTAGCTCGGCTTAGGCGTGCAAGGGTCTTATCAATTAGTAGGAGAGGGTAACAATCTTTTTAAGTAATGGCGTTTAGTTTCCAATAGTTAATACAGAAGCGGAGGCCTTTATTAGGTTTCTTTATAAATAAAATAGGGGAAGTAAAAGGAGCCTAACTTGGTTTAATAAACCCTTTATAGAGGTTGTTGATTAAGTACTGTTTTATAGCTTTTAGTTCTTCCGTAGTTTGCTAGTAAAGGGGGCTATAGCCTAAAGAGTTATCGGCCTCTAGCTAAATCTTATAATCGTAGGTTTGGTGGGGGGGCAGTATATCCGAAGCTACTTTTAAGAACGCGTCTCTATAGTTTAAGAGGTAAATGGGGAGAAGGCGCTTAACTAGTTCTTTATCAGTTTCCTCTACTAGCCCTTTTTCCTTCTTGTTAATAATCTGGTCGATTTCGTATAAGCTAGTTATAAAGACTTTGTTATCCTTTTAATACATATTAAAGTGAAAACCTATGGCACTAATTGCTGTAATGTCTACTATAGGGGTGTCGTGTGGTAGTAGGGGTGTTCGTGGCCTTAGGGGCTTTTAGTATATTAGCGTTGCCCTCACTCCTTTTAGCTCTTACTGCATCTTCTAAAGGTTATCTTTTATGTCCTATTGGTACGTCCTTTTCTATATTAGCCGGATCTCCGCAATTTGGAAGTTATCTACATTACTATCCATTCCACTTCCGTAAGTAAAGTCCTCCTCAACTGCAGTGCTTTGGGGGAGTATTATCATCAGTATAGAGTTCCTACTGGCCTTATAGCGGGTATCTTCTTGGGTAAAGGCTAGGTCGCGGTCTCTAACATCCTATTAATAAATAGGGTTAGCCTTCGCGGCTAATGTCCTATGGTCGGTCCGAATTTCTTTAATAAAGGAGGGTAATTTTGGTCTATTCTCCGGCTAGATAAACTGTCGTTGTCGTACGTTCAACTAAATATCAAAGTAGGATATCTATTTTTGGCTAAGGATTATGTCGTGGGACCCTAGGTCTAGGATGCAGAAGGGGATGCTAAACTAGCGTCGTCTATTAATAGCGATATATAGCTTTAGGACATGGGTAACCAGCTTACCGGCTTAGCCGTTATAGCCTTTTACTTAAACAGGCTTCTCTAGTCGGGTAGCATTTATATTTAAGAACTTAGCAACGTTATTTACATAAGCAGTGTTTATAAAGGCAAAGCCATTTGCTCCAGTGTTAATAAGGGCATTTGTATTAACTCTATATCCATTTTAAGATACTGTATATAGAACCGTAAAGTGTTTTCCACCTATTAGCTAACTTAGATCAATCTTTTCAAGATTAATAGAATACCCTAGGGGGGAGTCTTTCCCTAGGGTTCTTCTTTTCCTAACTTATTAGGCGTTTCTTCTTCCTCTATCTCCTTAATATTACCCGTATCCTTTAGCTCTAGGCAGGACGTGGCAAAATAACTATCCTTTTCACAATTAAAGCACGTAACCGTGGCAGGGTTAATTAGGGTATTGCGATAAGCATTAGTTAAAGGTATAGTACGTAACGGGTCGGGCAAGGTTCGCAGATAGGCAGTTATAACCGCTTTTAGTATAAGGGCAGTTGTGGTTTATCTTCCAACGCCGGCTCCCGTTAGTGTAGCGGATAGGTTACGGTCGCTATAAGGCCGCTTTAGTCGATTAGAACGAGCATTAATTCGTTTTAGTTCTAAATCTAGTAACAAATATTGGGCTATAAGTCTTTGGTAGGTTGGTAGGTCGTCTAAGGCTACCACAATCTTCTCTTATAGTTGGACCGTTAGCTTGTTATATAGGTCTAAACGATAGTTTTTAGGGGGAACCTAGCCTTTGCCTACTAGGTGTAAGAATTAAGTCTGAAACTCGGTAAAGGATTGGTTTAATTTCATTATTAGGCAATTATAGTTGTAATGGGCATCCCATACTTTATTCGGATTAACATAGATAGCAGCTAGATGCTGTATTATCTCGTTAATAGATGTAAACTAAACAAGTAACTCGTCCTCAAACTTGGCCTAAAGGTGTCGCTAGGCGTCCCCAATAGTTTAACTAAAGAGGTAGAGCATTTTAGCTTTTTTAGAGGGGAAATAGTTGTGGTTAACACAAAGCTTTCCTTATACCTGGATTCTCCAGTTCTTAAAGGTCAGGTCTATACCGTCTAATAATAGTAGAGGGTTAGGGAGCTTAATGGACTTTAATTACTTTATTATCATATCCATACTCTCTAGTGTATTGCATTTGGTTAAGCAAATAGGTTAACTAAGGCTTTATAAAGGGGAGGCTGGGCTGTTTTATAAGGCAGCAAGGCTTTCTAGGATCTCCTTTAGAGTCTCTTATATGCTTTAGGCTTAAAGACGATTAACCTTCTAATTAGCAGCAAGGGCACAAATCTGCTCGTGTACACCTATAATATTATCATTATCTTTGATTTCTGATCCTAACTAGATCTTATGTTCCTCTCGGGTAGAGGCAGGTCTTTTAGATAAGCTTACTTTAGGTGCTATCATCGGCTTTCTAAAGTTTGTCGGAATTATACAATTCGGTTTTAATTCCGGGGGTGCAGGTCAAGTACAGTCTGGCCTATAAAGTAGGATATTGTTAGGGCCTTCTTAGGCGTGGTAGTATAAGTTTTTTTTTTTGATGTCTGAGTATAACGCGTTGACGCGTCGTTGCAGACGAAGGTCTTCTTTTAGGGTAGGATATTATTAAGGCCTTCCCAGGCAATATAGGGAGAGCTTAGTATAATGTAACGGGCTTATATAAATGCTTCTAAACCAAAGCTTGTAGATTGCTACCATACAAGAATACTAAGCTAAGGAGAAGAAGGAGAAGAAGACTATCGGAGACTGATAGGATACAAGGGGTCGCTAAGGCGCTAGTAGCAAGCGAGCCAATGGCGATTTTCTATGCCGGGCATGGAAAATCCTGATTGGCTAGCTCTGCGAGTAGTGCTGGTATATTGCCCAGAAATGCGGCGAATTGCCCTGGAAACGGCAATGTAGCAGGTGATGCGCTCCAGCACCGTCACACCTAGATTCTCTCTCTATCTAAGAAAGGTAATATACGGACTATATAAATCTCTAAAATTATAGTTTTTAGAAATGTCTGCTGCTCTATAAAGTATAGGTTTAAAAGCTATACCAGATAAGCCGTATCTCTATATATACCCTACTAAACCTATCTTTATGTTCTTTTATATTAATAATATCCTAATTATAGGACACCTAAGCTGCCGCTAGTAGATAGAGGACATCCTAAAGCAGCTATAAAATTAATTTAAGGTACGCCAAATACCTCAATTTACGTCATTCCTAAATACTTATATTATGCGAGATTAACAAAAGGGAAAGCTATAGCTCTGTCTAGATTAATATCTTAAAAAGCTAGTCTTAATATACCATCTAGAATATCTAAAGCCATCAGCTATACTACTATTAGGCTAGGAATTAACACTATATAAAGGAGAAGCTACACCAAATTAGATAAAAGAATATTAACGCCGTATAGGTTCTGTAATATATCTAGCATCTACTATATAACCTAACATCGCCTTTTCTGTTAGCAAGCTAGCTAAGTTCTTATAAAATCCGTCATCAGCTTATCTTACAGAGATTAACAGATTGCTTACCTATCTCTATAATACCAGATACCTCACTCTTAAGTTCTCTACTATTACGCCGTATAAGATAAACCAGGTTCTAAAAGCTGCTTCTAATGCTAGCTTTGCTAACAATGCTCCAACACAATAGAGCTTATAGGGTTTCTTAATAAGCCTATTTAATAGGCCTATAGCATGGCAGGCAACTAGATAAAAGGCAGTTACTAAGTCCACTATAGAGGCAGAACTCCTAGCTCTCTCGCGTGTTAATAGAGAGGTTAAGTATATAATTTAGATCTTTAAAGCCATTAGATTCAATCCAGAACAGGACGTTATTATTAATTATAACAATTAGCAGTTAGTACGGATCGTAATAAAAGAAACCCCTACGGTATCTACAAAACTCCAACACGTAGATATCCATCAATTCTGGCTTCGCCAAGAGGTCCAAAACAGAAGCTTCGTCATACAATGGGTACCTACGGGCAAAATAGCTGCAGATGGACTAACTAAAGCTCTCGCAAAGCAAAATCATCAAAAATTCGTCAAAGTCTTAGGGCTCCGCGATATCAGACATCTACTCAATTAACGCTCAGCAAAGCTCACCACCAGATCGTCTCTCCCAACTGCCTAATCCGGTAATCCAGCTCTGACGCGCTACGTCAGATCTAAGGGGGTGTGTTGGCCACGGAGGTAGCTTTACTGCAAAGGTGCGACGGGTGCTGTTCAACGTGCGTATCAGACGGTGTCAGTCTAGTTTCAACCTGTATCATCACTCTCTAGGGACCCCTGTAGGGGGTCAATTCCTTATGTATATTAGGGCTCTTAGAGCCACCTTAAATAAAACAGATCACTCGTACAATTCTGTGTCTCTACCTATCAGCTAGCTTATGTCATTTGTCTTGATACCTGCCTGGCTGAAAATAGAGAGGCTGGGGCGCGACGAAGGTGGCGAAGAAGGCGAAGAAGGCCTCAGACGCTGCCGCCAAGATTGCTCGCCAGAAGAACACTACTAAGACCCAATTAGCGGCTATTGAAGCGGCTAATCAATAGCAGTTGCATCAATTAACGGCCGAGACGCTCCGGAAGCAGGCAGAAGAGTCTTCTTCTGCATGGGCCGCAGCTCGAGGTCAAGCAACTTCAGGATGCAGCCAAGAAGACGTCGGATCTACCGGATCTACTAGATGACCTCCAGGAAGACCAGGAGGACGACAATATGACCGACAATGAGTCCTTAGATGAGGAGGCCGAGCTGATTGATGGCGATTGGGGCCAAATTCACCAGCCAATCGAGTCCTAAAACACCAGAAATCGACTTTAGATAGACTTATAAATTTATTGCTTCAAGACTCCTTACTAACGATGCAATGGTTTGTGATTGGTTTTACTAGTTGTTTGCCACCAAATCGGCATTTTGGCGAATTTTGGTGTTCAAATCGTGCAAAACTCAGGGCTCGTGCAAAACCCCGTGTACCACATTATTTAATAATTAGAGCTGGTAGAACTCCATACCGCTTTCTAACGGCTCGCATAACTTCTATATTACTATATAGATCTACCTAATAGAGCAGTACTTCTAGATATATAATATTCGCTATCGTAACAGTCTTATTCGACAGTAGTAGCAGTAATAGATTATCTATATTAGTAACCTATTGGGCCACCTCGCCAAGGCGAGGCGTAGAAGTATCGCTCGGGCAGATAACTAGTCTAGCCTTGCTACCTAGAAGAATGAGGTCAGACTGCAATATGATATGATCAACTTGTAGGGCTATTTAACTTCGAGCGAGTCGAGCTGGTTTCCTTTGATGGGTGCTTTGGCCTTGCTACAGTGACCTGACGGGGCGGCTTAGGCACCAGACGTTGAGTGACCCCAGCCTTGGGAGGCCGTCGTCGGTATACTTCTGCCTTCAATATATATGCTCCATTTCCCTTGAGAGTACCCTCTGACCAGTCTTGGCATTTGAAGAGTGCCGGAGAGACGACCATATCGACTTTCCCGCTAAACGCCCGGCCAACGTCTACCATTTTGTCGGCTTCGAAATGAAATCCGTATTGATTGCGGACGGATCCGCACAGGTGGGGAGATTTAAAGCACCGCACTTCGAACTCGGCCATTTGTTTCTTGAAATCAAGATCTAGCAGCATGGCGTTCTTCACGGTCTCTCGCAGCTCTAATTTTGCTTGGCTTTTCTTAGGCGATTCCCTATCGGCTTTCACGTACGCTCCGAGAGATTTCCAAATTCGGTTGGTGACTAATTCGATTTGCGACTGAATTTCGTCTTGATTGAGCTTTGATCGGATGTTCTTCCCGCCACCAGGACACAGAAGATTGAACGTTAGGGTTCTTCACTCAAGATATTCCTTCCAAGCTTGTCGGTTTGTCGTCTCTGTATCTGTCAATCAAGGTTAGTCAACGCACAAGAAAGAAAGTATTAGTGAATTCTGAGCAACTACCTGGCTTCAGAATAGTATCCAATGGTACCATATTACGGCTGATGCGTTCTTCAGAAGATGTATAAGTGTAGAATCGGCGCCTCGCTGCACCACCAGCCCATACAAAGCCATAGTACTTCGTACGATTTTCAAAAATGTTTTCTTGCAATAAATCCCACAGACGTGCTTGAATAAGCCATGGACAAAGCTCACGAGACCCGAGGTATGCCCCGTAGTCAGAAACGAGGTGACGGAAGCGATGCAGAGCTTTGAACCTTGAATAGTTGCCACCATCATAGGTGAAATATGCGCCACTCCACTGGAAGACCCCCTCTCGCAAGATTTTCATCCGCTTCACCAGATCTTCGTCGCTCAGACCCTGATATTTGCTTGTACGTTCCTGCAGTAACGCTTTCCTTGTCTGGTTAAGCTGCAACTGCTGGTCTTGGATCTTGCTTTGAAGGCGATACACTAACTGATGCAACTGTTCTGGAGACAAGTTCTCTGGTGGGGTTATGTCTACTGCCTGCGATGCACTTCGAAAGTCCGTGGCTGTAGTTGTCGTGATATCGCTGAGCTGACCGAGGTATCTTCCAGAATTCCTGCGTACGCCGTCTACTCCACCATCGCGCTTATTGATGTTCGAAGAAAGTCTGTGATTTTGCTCGTCCTCCTGCCCTGCTCTGAGATATCGTCCGCGTCCTCATCTGGATCGATCGGGAGCTTAGGGTCCTGAGGGTCTTGAAACGGGTCCTCGTTCGAAGGTCGACTGCCGTTCGCCGCCCTTTGAGAATTGAGCTCCCGGTCGAACTTTTCTGGGTCAAATATGGGTGATAGCTCAAGGATAGCAGCTGAGGTCCGTCTTCGGACGTTCTCGTCTGCCGTAATGTTAGCTTTCCCTCGTGATTTCGCCCGGTCACATACCAGGGGGCTTAGATTTGGCGAAATCCATGATGATAGGACTCGACATCACTGTGAATCCTCTTCAAAACGCTCAGATCAAGCTGGTAGTCATGTTAATACACTTAGAATCATCCGTCAGGCAGCTTAAGGTCTTGTTCTACGCTGATCAGCTGACATTTCAGCCTCACAAGCAACAGTCTAGCCCCAACGCCAAGCAAACGCTATCCCAAAATCATCCAAAGGGCTCCTATCAAACTCTGTATTCTAGCTTCAATCCCTCGGGGGGCAACTAGTTTTTGTAGTTAGCTAGCAAGTATTATTTAACAATGCCTATCTATCATGTATACACTTTTTTTGGGTTTTAAATAAGGAAAAAATATATTAATATATTAAGCGGTGAGATCATCGTGGACTCAAAAATAACGGGTATATAACCCCAGCTTCCTCTTTTCGAGGTTACAGGATCATGATCGCCCTTGCAGAGACCAGGATGAATGAACTCCGCATTCACAACCTTGTTCCGTCCGGACGCCAATAGCTTAAGGGGATATTCCAGGGTTACTCAATCGAGTCGCATAGGCTCCAGCTCAACAGGAATATCCTGCCGTTGCCCACGATTTCCAGGCCATCGAAATTCCTAGATACAAGCATCAGCGTCATGTTCAAAGGCATCAACTTTTAACAGACTGACCGTTTTCAGGTTTAGGCCCTTAAAGCGGACATCAAAATGAAGGTCTTGACCCCGGGGAGACATGATTATGTCTACATCAAGTTGGCGATAAACTTCATTTTTTCGGTTAATGAAATGGGGAAGGGATGTGAAGAATCTCTTAGAACTAATCTTAAAAAGGATACGTATTAAGGTCCTAGATTAACTAAGGTAGCAAAGGTAGGTTTTTCCTATATAATCTAATATTGCGTGTTCTGCCTAATTTCAGCTTGCTGTTATTAAGTTAACTATTAAGGTTAAACTTCCTTCCTACTAAGAAGGCGCCGTAATAGGCTAACGTGATCCTTTTAGCAATAAAGTCTTTAAACCTATTATCGCTAGCTTCCTTAAACGAGTCTTTAACTAAGTTATTGGACATCCCCTAAGTATTAAACGCATCTCCTGCTTAATAAGCGACATCTTAATTAGTACCTTATACACCTGACTTTATAGGATACTCGACATAAAAGGCATATAGAGATTCTTCGTCTTCTTCTATTAGAGGTGGTGTATAGTACGCATCTTTAAGAGCTCTTGCAAGCTTAAGATCTACTAACTTATTAAAGGTTTAAACTAGCTCATTGACGTCATCGTCGTCTTCCTCTTAAATTGACAGTTTAAATATTTCTTTATTGTCTTCCAGAAGGACCTTATTCTTAATCAGGGTATTAGGGAGTTAAATCTTCTTAATTAGCATATCTAATTCAGCATATAGGTCCTTTAAGATGTCCATTCGCTTGCCATTAAAGAATGTCTTTTTATCGAAGATGACGTCCCTAGTAGAGATAATAATACCTTTATATAGGATCCAGATCCTATAGATATTGGTAGAGTTATAGCTAATAAGGTAGCTAATATGGGCTCGCGGATCTAGCTTGCTTAGCCTTTTCTTCTTTAGCTGGGCATCTGACGTCATCGCGTACACCCTACAGCCGTAGGCTTTTAGGTGCGCCAGTTACAGCTTTCTTAACCCATTAGCTAGGAAGGTATAGAACCTCTTATATAGCAATTTCCAATCATTGCTTTCCCGTGGCGTTTGATCTTAAAGGTAGACTATATAGTTAACTATCTCGTTCCATAGGTTATGTGGTAGATTAGCAGCAATTCTTATTACTTATACTCTTTTAATAATTATACCCTTTAAGCGTTCGGCAGTACCGTTCTAAGCTTAAGTATATGGCGCTAAAGGCTTAAATGTAATCCCTTGCATCTATAGCCATTTAAGGGTTCTCCTTTTCCCTAGCTCGTTGTCTAATCTAATAGTGTTAACTTTAAGGTTATACCTCAGACAAATCTATTAGATAAAATCTTTAAGTACTTATAGTGTCTCCTTCTCCTTACTATGCGTTATTATAAAATACGGGAAGGATCTTTCTAAGAAGGTGTTATAGATAAGCATAACTTATATAAATCCAGTATGCGCTTCCTTGAGGTTAGTCTAGTTAATATAGAGGTTAAGATAGGGTTTATTAATTTTCTGTTTTAAGAACCTTCTTAAGACCTAACGCTTGATTTTAGCAAGACTGTAGTATTAATATTCTATTATCTTAGGGCCTTAAAGCTTAACTCTTAGGGCGTTGAGACCTAGATAATAAAGGCTTATAGGTCCTAGATAACCTAGACGCAGATACCATAAATACACATTACCTTTTAAATCTAGATAAGCGTCTCTTAATAATGCTCTACGCTTCCATTAGCGGTATAGCAGTTGGCTTATATTAAATGCTAATAGACTTCCTAGTTAGATGTATTTAATAGTCTATTATCCATAACGTTCTTCCATTTAATATAGGATTGTGTCGTCCTTCCAAACTAGCAAATTATTATCTCCTTTATTATCCCAGTAGAACCCTCGTTTTTAAAATAGACGGAATAACACTAGATTTATATTAAAGTCCATATAAAAGGCAACGTCCTTAAGATATAGAATTCCCTTGCTCTTGTCTAGTTTTATAACCTAGATAGTGACATCACTATAACCTAGTATAGGCACTTCTAAACTGCTGGCGATAACATATTTATATCTTAGAGCTTTCCTAAAATTATAAAAACAAGAAAGGTTATTAAAGATATAAAGAGTAGTTCCTAAGTTAAGAATAGTTAATAGCTTTAATAGATAGAGTTAACCGGTGTAATATAATTCTAGGAATATCATATTGGCTTCTCCCTTAATCTTAACTGTCTCCTATTATTATTAAGCTTTATTAACCTTTAATTCCTTAAGCTTAAGTTATTCCACTTAGGCAGCTAGATCCTTATCTTGCTCTACCTTTATAAGCACCCTTTTTATATATATACCTACGGCTTTAAATCCCTTAGGCCTTTTACTCTTAAATAGATACCAACAGTCAGGAAGGGTATATCCCCTTATATTATATGCCAGGCATTTAAGGTTCTTTAACCTTTTGGAAGACATCTCTTTAGTTAAATTTATACCTACCCTTTTTCAGCTATAAGATAAATTGTTCCCTTTTCCTTTTTAGACTTTAGTAGTAATAGAGATACCCTCTTTAGGCTCTCCTGCGAAGTCTATATTAAATACACTCCCTCTTGCCGTTGTAGGCACGGCTTTAGAAAGGGTTTAGAATACTTCTTATAGCTCCATTACTACTTTACAGTATTCTAATAAGGGAGCCTTTTTAGTATCATTTGCCTGCTTTATGTATAAAACAAAATAGGTTTCGCTTATAGGTTATATTACATTTACAAGGTCCATTAGCCAGATCCTATTAGTTATCTATAAAAGATTGTACTTCTCTACCATCTTTATCGCATGCTCCTATCAGTTAAGCCACTAGGTAACCTTTATCTGCTTAAGCCCCTTAAGTGACTCTATATACTACAGCTATACCTTCCTCATTATAAAGTTCTTTAAGGGCTCAGTGTCTTCTTTCAAACGAATCAGCCATTCTTTAACTATAAGGGAAGGGTTAAGCAGTAGCTTCTTCTAAATTAATACTATAGACGTAATCTAGGTGCGTATTTGTACAGATGCTCTTCCTATTTTAGGAAGTACTTTATGTCCTAGTTATAGTATCGTCTGCTATTCTTATACGCTTTCTATTAATTTGTCGAGAGCTGTGCATATAAGGTTACATTTTTATTAAAATCAGTAACTTCTGGATAGGCTAGTTCTTATAGTAGAGCTTATTAAGGTGCTGCATTATTTGGGTCAATATAGGCCCAAATTCATTTATCCACAAGGGCTTATAGTTGCCAGATCCATTACTCCCAGTCTTCTGGTTTATTAAGAATGATCATAGTCAACAAACTCAACATCAGTAGAGTCATTTTACTAATAGGCAAAGGAGGAATTGTGATGGTATTTTATCATTAGAATCGTCCTTGTCATCAGGATCGTCCTTGTCATCAGGGTCGTCCTGTGACGATTGATATGGAATCTCGTAGAATCTCATAGAAGGTTCGTGTCAGAATCGTCCTGTAATACTTGAGATAGGATTTCTGTCAGAGTCTGCGTCCTTAACAATGAGGTGTCAGAGTCTAACAATAAGGTAGAATTTCTTCAAATAATTAAGTAATAGCTAACTAGCTTCTTAAGTCGGCAGACCAGGCTTATAACTGTCACGAAGTTCAAATAGATGAGTTCATTAATAAAATGGGTTAATTGATTGATAATCTTGTATCGTGTCTTTTTGACCTTGATCTAACGTGTCTTTTATCTCAGTTAACTCATCCGCTTCGCCAAGGAATTTAAGGAGGCGGCTACCCCCTGCCCCGGCCCGCGCCACAGGAACTTATAAGCTAATCAAACGGTCGCTCCAACTCATGGGTACTTATTAGCCAATAAAACGCCGCGCTACACCCTACCACCCCTACCACCCTAATTCCTCTGTGAAGCGTCTAAGAGATTATGGGCGCGATTTGTAAAGGCAGGCCACCTGCCTAGTAGATAACGGTTGTATCACCTTTAACGCGGTATATCGCCCCCTAATACACCACCGCTCAGCTCGCCAATACCTCCATTTAAAAGCCCTCCTCTCGCTCTATAGAATCCATCCGCAATAGAGCCTAATTGTGCCCCTAATGTCTCTACAAACGTCTGTACGAACGCCTACACGAACGCCTACACGAACGCCTACATAAACGCCTACACGAACGCCTATACGAATACCTACGCGAACGCCTACACGAGCGCCTATATAAAGCCGTTTATAAGGCCTTTAAAAACAAGCCCAAATACAACTTCTATATACTAAGACTACAATCGTCTGCACGAACGCTAGTGTGAACGCCCATACAAACGTCCATGCAAT
>Ga0307507_10007148_pt1 | contig 16484 bp, 6 predicted proteins | sample 7_EM_MG_FD_207223 | JGI IMG/M metagenome (GOLD analysis project Ga0307507, IMG submission 207223) | Populus trichocarpa ectomycorrhiza microbial communities from riparian zone in the Pacific Northwest, United States - 7_EM | ecosystem: Host-associated > Plants > Roots > Unclassified | place...
TGGGAGCATAATTATTTTCACATTTGGATAAGCTTGTTAATTGTGTTTTGACCAATTATGGTAGCACCACCAATAGTAGGATAAGAAAGAATGTAACATTGTCAAGGTGATGAAAAAACAAGAGAATGATATGGCCAACAATAGAAGATATTGTTAGAAAGCTTCACTGACGAAAACATATGTATGATCGAGTTCCAAAGCCTTAGACCAAGAGGCGCATTGCAATTTTGATAAGCTATTATATGTTTGTGTTTCATTAAAAATTTAACATTTGAGATACACAATGTAATGTGTTGTTAATGTGTTTTTTATATGTACATGTTTTTTTTGTATTGGATTGTGAATGAATAAATTAATTGAGTTTGGAGTTGTGTAAGGTGCAATGGGTTTAATTCATTGAAATTTCAGTTGAGGTTTTCTTAAATTCATATTATGATTTGCCAGGTTATCTTATATTTACATGGAAAAAAGAGAGTTATGTTTAGCTATTCTTTGCACATTGCATCTTTAAATATTGGTGTACAAATGTTTTTATATAATGTATCATGAATAAATAGTCTATATAATTAATATGTTGATTTTTTTGGCACTATATTTGAATTTGAATTTTTATTTTAGTAGCTTAGATGACCCATGTTATTGTTTTCTACTGGAAATATGCATGTGCTGGAAGAGTTAAGGATGAGATATATCACTTTGACCTTAGACCCTTATATTGCTTCAAAATATTATATCTTTAGCCCCCCTATTAACTTTTTATTTTTTCTAGCCATGTCTGCCTTTCATTATGTGGATTGTACTTTGATTGTTATTAATACTACTATTTTCAAAGACATTTAACTTATATTGTTACGTGATTGTATGGAAACTTTTTGTATGTGCATTATGTTTGTATTATCATTATAATGCAACTTTATCTAATTTTGTACGAGGAAAAATAGGTGAGACCTTTAGGTTAGAAGAATAGGTTTGGGCAAATTAACTAACCAATGTTTAGCATTTGAAATATTAACTATACTTGCATCTTTTCCTATATAAATATTGTGTATTGGTGAATATAATGTCACTTTCAATATTAACAAAGCATAGTTATAAAACAGAGTAACAATTTTAAAGGTTTTATTCATATATATATATATATATATATGTTTTCTTAAGTTAACGTTTTATTGTTATAGTTAAATAATAATTTTACAATTGCAAACTCTGTGTAAATGCTAGAATATATTCATTAGTGTTAAAATATATCCAACCAGATTGTGATATAAGTTTTACATTTTAATTTCTCAATTGGAAAACTATATATTTAACCATAGTTTGAAATCGTGTTTGAACTCCTACTATGGGAGGCCACAAGATGTTATAAAATTGCAATATGTTGGACTTTTTTTAAGCTTTTTCTAGTGAAGGCTAATACAAAATGAAAGTAGATGACTCTTTTATATATTTTTCCCTTTTTTTAATGACTTTGGATTCCAATTGTTTTTGTACATAATGAAGAAGCCTTGTTAAATACACTTGTCAAAACATTCATGATTTATGTGTTTAAATCCACCCAAAATAATAAGAAATCTTAAAGTAAAAATTTGTATTTTTAATTTAAAGTAATGGTTCAAGTAATAAGTTTTCAAGTAAGTAACATCTTTGTATCTTATATGGAACAAATAGTGTGTGTGTATGTTCAATTGGAAGTAAATTTAAATCTTTTATTAAGTGGATTTATTGAGTGAATTGTGAGTGACAAAACTAAATTAAATGAAAACCTAGCCCATTTAATACTACCTTTTTCCATTATTTATTTATTTATTCATGTGAATGGATGTCCCTATAATATTTATCTGTCATTATAGATATGAAGGTTGAATGATTTAATTCTCTATTGAAAGATACCTTTGATTGGGACTATAACAATGTAATTAATTGTGTTATTGATTATGTTACTGCTGGTGGTGGTGGTGGAAGGGTGGCAATGACGATGTTAGTGATGTTGGCGATACGAATGATGATGATAATGATGATATAAACAATAATAGTGACAAGGATGGTGAATCATTCTGGAGATGAGAGTTTGATTGTCATAAACTAGTATTATGCACAATTGAGCTCTCTCTAAGTATTATAATAATTATATGTAAAACAACCCTTCTATGGTTTCGTACAACACAAGTATGAGGTGGTTGAATGAAATTTCACAAAAACAATGGAAACGATGTGTGAAGATGTTTAGGATGAAAGCAACAACATTGCAAAGCTTGTGTTATGATTTAAAAATACAACATGGATTAAAAGCTTTAAGAAGGATGTGTGTTATTAAAAAGATGATAACGTTTCTTTATACATTAGCATTAGGTGCTTCAAATATGGAGGTTCAAGAAAGATTTAGGAATTCGGGTGAAACTATTAATATATACTTTAATGAAGTTATGAGAATAATTTGTTCACTTGCAGTAAATATTATAAAATCAGAAGACCCTGAAAATAAAAAAATACACCATGGAAAATTACAATGAATTCAAGATTTATGCCTCATTTCAAGGTAACACTAATATACTTGTTTATTATTGATGGTAAATATAAATTATTTGGATCTTTTTTTCAATCATTGAAAAAGTGATGTATCTTTTTTTTTTCATATAGAATTGTGTAGGAGCTATCAATAACACATATTTGTTTGCTTGTGTATCTGAAAAAAAAATAATTAAATTCCATTTATCAATAGAAAGGATGTATCGACTCAAAACATAATGGTTATGTGTAGTTTTGACATGCAATTCACATTTGTTTGTGCTGGATGGGAAGACAATACTCATGACACATGTTTTTTTCTTGAGGCAACTGGCAATCCCAATATCAGACTTCTAAAGCCATCAAAAGGTAATATCATTAAAAACAAAAAATCCATGTTATTTTACGAGGAAACTTTAATGTTTTTGTAACCATTATTATGACTAATTTTTCATTGGAAAATAACTTACAAATTCATTATCGTGGGAAATATATTTAGTAGATTCTAGATATCTAAATGAGTATGAATATTTAAGTCCATATAAAGATAAGAGATATCACTTGCCAAATTTTTGTGGGTAGGGACAACCAAAAGGTCAGGATAAAGTATCCAATGATGCACACTTATCAATACGTTGTGTGATAAAACGTACATTTAAAGTGTGAAAAAAGAGGTGGAGAACTTTGCATAACATGCTTGTGTATCCTTTCAAAATGTAAGTTCAGATTGCAGTGGCATTAATGACACTACATAACTATTTTATAAGGAAGTCACAGGAAGATGAGGTATTTGTAAAATTTGATCGTCATCCCAATTTTGTTATGAATGATTTTTTAACTAATTTCATTCCACATTCGTAAAGCCATGGATATTAGAGGCCTTCTCAAATAAATTATGTTCGTGATGAGATTACAACTAGTTTTTAAAGAGACAATAAAAGTAGGACTTTAATGTTCCATTGTTATATTTATAATTTATTAATACTGTAATTGCAAGCTAGGAAATTAATACATGTCATTTTTAGTCATTTTACTAGTAACATCACTTTTAACTCTAGTTTTGACCAAACACTTTTGAACAACTTTTTATTCAATAATAATTTCAACCATAATTTTAATTAAACATATATTTTAATCTAATCAACAACAACTAAAAGTGATTTTTCTAAACCAGTTTTTTTCAAACTGCAACTGTAAAAATTACCACAACACTCTAAAGAAAATTGAATATCTATGTCCTCACTCTTTTGTGTTAATTGGCTCTAACATGATTTATGATTTCTTATTTACACTCTCTCCTTTTGAGTAGTCATAGTTCCTGATTGGGAAAAACCATTTAGCCATGACTGTGGCTATGACTTTTAAGTATTTGGTAGTACTTTAAAAATTAATATCATAGCCCTATGTGTTATTTTCATAAGTTATAATTTATAATTTTTCAAAAGTCACAGTAATAGTTAAAAGCCATAACTTTTCCAAATGAACTTATAGCATACTTCAATTTATTGGCTAAAATTTTTTCAAGTTCATTTAAATTATATTGGTGTTTGGTTATATCTTCGTTGATTTTGAAGAACATTGTTAGAAAGTTAATATTTAAGTTCAATTAAAATAATTTTTTTAGCAATATATTTTTATTGTGTTTAGTTTGTATTCGGAAATTCATATGTAATTATTATTTTATTTTTAAGAATTAAAATATATACACTTTATAGTTCATAGTATTTGTTAAATTTTCTTTTGCATATATGCATCCACAAACAATTGAAACGGATGCAATTATAACTTAATTCAACAATTTTCCGTATAGAGCAGATCATACAACCATTTCTATTAACAAAATGGAATATTAGTAATAAAATCAAGTGAGGTTTTAACCATAGTTTTGAAACCGGCACGGCCGACCCGAGGCTGAAACCGGGCCGGATTGAAAAAAAAATAGGGTAAGGAAAAACCCGGTGTGACCCCGCAGGTTGACCCGGTGACCCGGTTGACCTGGTAAAAAACTCGGTTGCAATCCGTTGACTTTTGTTTTTTTTTACTAAAACGACGTCGTTTTAATTTTAAAAAAAAGAATTAACTCGGCCGACCCGGTCAAAAACCGGTGACCCAGTCAAAACCCGGAACCCGGATTTTAGACCGGACCGAGTCAGAAAACTATGGTTTTAACAAGTCTTTGTAATTTTGACTTCACAGGGAGAAAATAAATATTACAAAAGGATAGAGAAACCGTGATTATTTTGAAATTAATTACAGCATAAAATATCAAAGATAGAGATGCTCACAGATTCTGTTCAAGTGAAGCATTTGGTAAACAACTCTTATTAAAATCTATATACTAATGGCGAATTTCTTCCGAAGGGTCCCACTTGAACAACAATTTAATTTACCCAATTGCAGGACAGGATTACGGCATCGAATAATTACGGGTGTTTTTTTTTTTTTTCCTTATAGAATCTTTGATTGTTCTTTCTTTCCTTGTACTCGCCATAAGACCCATACGTTCACGCTTTCCCACTCCTTCCTTTGAGTTCTCTCTCTATAATTCTTTTCTTTTTCTTGTAATATACTTTTCTACACACGTATATTATTGAATGCGTGTGGTACAGTGATGATTATCCTTTTGAATTAAAATTCTTTTGTGTAGATAGGAAAAAAAAATTCTTGTTCTTTATTATTTAAAAAAATTTGGAGTCTCCTCTTAATATTTCGGTCACTGAAAGTCCTAACTAGTTTTCAGAGTCTAGATAAAAAAATTAAGTATGTATGAGAATGATAATATCACCCCTAGTACACCCTATCTGAGATAAATTGTATTGTATATTTGTCTGAATATTACTAAGGTATTATTGTATTTTTTTTAACTGTTGCTCTGTTTATTGGTTAAAGCAAGTTCACCCCAGTAGAGTAGATCATATCTCTATGGGTTAAACCTAGCTATTCTAGAGCCACAACATATTTTCTACATTTTGTTCTTTTAATACCAGAAATACATCTTATGTATAAGTTGATATTGAAATAAAAAAATATTTTTTTTGTGTTGTTGAAATTTAGATCAAGTCCTCGTGACTTTAATAAACTTGTTATCAAATATATGATGCATGCAAAATATAAAAGTATTTTTATTTTTTTAATATTTCCAAGAAATGTTAAATCATTAAATGTATTTTTTTTCTTTTGTATTTTTTGTATTAAAATGCAAACATGATTTTTTTGGAGAAACTTGGTCAAGTGCAATTTAAATCATAAACGTAATTTTGATAGAATGATTATTTTGTTGTTTTTTATATATATATTTTTAAAACAACTAGTCTATATAATCTTGAGAAAGCACCTCATATATAATAAGGTCACAATCTCAATATTAAATAAAAAAGAGATATAGAGAAATGAGATTCATACATAATTATGGACTTAACTTTCTTTTCTCATTATTTGAAATACATCTTATGTGTAAATTTATAATTTCTGATATAAAAAATAAACAAAAAGAAAGGAGATGATGGGATTTTTATTATGAGTTTAATATTCCTTTTTCAACACTAGAGACACATCTTATGTGTAAGTTCGTAAATCCTATTATTAAAAATAAACAAATTATTATTTTTGTGTGTTTAAAGGATGGGTGTTAGACCACGAATTTTCAATAAAAAAAATATACACAGATCATCCACCTCCCATTTTGAAAATCATAATTTGACTATTAACTTTGAACTCACTATCATTACCCATTCTTAGGTTCTTCTCCTAAATTTATCTTTTTCCTTTCAAAATAAAAATAAATAAAAGCAATAATAATAAGAAGACTGACAACTTGGAAAAAAAACAGCTTAAAAAAGATTTTAGATACGTAGAAAAATCAAGCTGGAATTTTGGATATAATTATAAGCCTAATCATACCTCCATTGTACTCAAGAATAAATAGATAATTCAGATTCAATGTCAAATTAAATGATTATTCGACAAATCTGTATAAAACATTTAAGTCCATAGACTTAATTAGATTTTTAATAGGTCAATTTGATTTAATCATGGGTCAAATTAAAAATTTATTTATTTTTAAAAATTAATTTGGGTCAAATTAAAAGATTTAATTAGGTGTAAGGACTTAATTATATTTTAATTGGTCAAGTTAATTTTATTAGGGACTTAATTGGTTAAAAATTAAGTTTGGAAGCCCAATTTGGGCTTAATCGAGAAAATTTGAATTTTAAAGGACAAAACTTAATTTTTACGAAGTCACTTGATTGAAATCAGGGATAAAATTGCAAGAAAATGAAAGTTTAGGGTCAATTAAGGGTTAAATTGAAGAGATATATAACCAAGAACCTTTTGAAAAAAATGCTAAACTTCGAGGACTCAATTCGTTTGAAAACAGGGGTCAAATTGAAGTAAATTTAAAGTTTAATGGTCAATTGAGGGTTAATTTGCATAAATCCAAAACCAAGGAAAAGGCATTGAAATTCAGTGTTGGTATTGGAGTTTGGTAAGGATAAATCGCATAAAATTAAAAGTTCGAGATCAATTAGAGATGCAATTAAAAGAAATCAAAAGTCGAAAGAATAAATTGAATTTTACTCAAATCCCTAATTAAAACCCTATAAAAATCAAAACGGCACTGTTTCACTTAAATGAAACTGTGCGTTTTGACCAAAATGATTTATTTTGGTACAAAATAACGTTATTTTGACCAACACAGAAACAAAAAAAAAACATAGAGATGTCGGATGACTTGTCTAACTAGCTATTGTTCATCATCTTTAACCTTTCATACCCAAAAAACTACTCAGGTGGCCAGTTTTCCAGAGTATTTAATGATTCGTCTCTTAGCCAAACCAGACAAACCATACACCACTATGATGGCCTTATATTGTACTACACCCTAACATAATTCTTGACGGTTGACTGTCCCTAGAGCCAATGTGACGCCGCCCCAAAGATGCTAACTTGATCAACCTTTAGCAGCCGAATTTACCAACTCATGATGATGACTTTGAGTCAATGGTTGAGATCCTTTCTGATTGAATCAAGGGCCAAGATTGGTCCCTAATAAAGACAAGATGTCCCTCTTTCCCCCTATAAATAGAAGTGGATTTCAGGCATTAAAGGGCAAGAGAGAAGACTGCAAAGTGAGCAAAAAAACCATCTTTTTTAGCATTTTCAACATTGTTTTTTTTTCTCTATGTCGTCGCTGCAACCATTTTCTTCGCTATGAATCTCAGCACCTTTGCCACTTCATCATCTCACCGGCAACAGAAACAATCTTCCTGACGCAAACCTCTTTTTCTAACAACGCCAACCACTTCAAACAAGCATATCTGTCGCTAATTTCTCCGTTAACAACTCCACCGTGAGCCGTCAACACCACCCCGTCCAGCCTAGGTAAGCTTCTTCGTCTTTCCTCCACCTGGATTTTCTTTCTTGCCTACATGTAGGATGTGAATTAATTCATGTCCTACAACTGCTGGCTTTCGCCAGTGGATGTAAACTAGGCTGGACCCGTTTTAGCCCAGCCTATTTTTTTTTAAAAAAAGAAAGGATTTGTTGGGCCTGCAGTCCGCCCAACAATTCGACCAGGCTAGACTTGGGCCTTATGTCGGATCCAGCCCAATATATATATATATATATATATATATATATATATATAACATTAAATAAAATTAAGGAAATTTTTTAAATATTTCAAAGACCATTTCAAAATTATTTGTGGGTTTGTTGTGTGTTTTTCTAACGATTTTGTCTAATATTGGGCCGTAGACTTACATATAAGATACGGACCCGGAATCAAAATATCTGATTTTTACCAAAAAAAATCCAAAAATTCTTTATTTCCAAAAAAAAAAAAAAGAGAAGATGTTTTATTTTCGTGCATATGACCAAATCTTAAAGTTTTTTCATGCATTATTAGTAAAAAGGATAAAATAATTTCTATCATGTTTTAAATGTGAAATGGATATCGTAACAAGTTTATAACTATCCATTAGGTTTTAGTAAAAATATAAAAATCCCATTATAATTAGTTTGTTATTTGGAACGTTACGAACTAACTATATCTAAGAAATAAATGTGATGTTAGATATGGACCTTAGAATAGTTAGGACATAATCCAATAAGATAGAAACTTTCTCATGAAGAAAGATCTATCTGAACCTTTAGACAAGACCAACAGATAGAAATATGACCTAGAAAAAACAATCAACAAGCAATGTAACTTATCTTAGGTAAGGTGTACTGAGGGTGATTCATATTCCCCTTACATAATTAGTCCCCTTACTTAAACTCTCGCAGATCATTAGGTTTTATAGTGACCATTATACCAGATGGCGACTCCTGAACCCCACAATCCTAACTTTATGATTAAACCTAAAACCCCCTTTAATTTCCAGGAGGTGGCTCCGCCATTCGACGTCATGCATGTTACAACACTCACAATATATTCAAATATTTTAGATTTATCAATCTAGCCAACATCTTTATAGATCTAAAAATCTAATAACATTATCATGATTATAAACAATATTACTTCAAGATAATGTTTTCAAACATTCAAATCCACAACATTAATCACTCCAAATCAAAACAAATTAACAATGTCAACAATTTAAAATTTCACAATTATCAACATATAATCCTATACATTCTCAAAAATCCTAAAAACTCAAATTTTTTCAACAAATCACAAATTAGAACAAACCAACACAACCATTTTTTCACAAATATATTCAAGCAAATAAACTACTCCATTACCATTATATTATTAATTAATCATAAAATTAATCACAAGAAATCAAGTAATTCAAAATTAATCACAATAAATCAATAATTCATCATAATTGTTAACTCAAATTAAACTCATGCTAAATGATATTTTGAAATAACATTTGAGGTTTGCGTTGACCTTTAATAGCTATTGAGCCTTTTGGAATGGTGTTGGATTTTCCAAAAACATGGTGGCGTGTGAGTTTCGCACGCCACCATCATTGCCAACGCATGGGCTCACGTGCCATTGCCGATTGAAGAAAGAAATTAGCTGGGTCTGAAGTGACTCCTTCTCCTCTTTCTTCTTACACTAGCGATAAAGTTCACTATCACCTATAAATACAGCAAAATCCACAAGCAAAGTTTCATCTCTCTCTCTCTTTTATCTTATTTTCCCTCTTCATAAAGACATAGTTGTTGCTAAAATGGATGAGACCTTATGTGTTCTCGAAAAGGAGTTTAGGTTGATGTGTGATTAGAGCAGCTGCTGCTGGTGACTCTTTTTTATATGTTGGCCATGTTATAGTAAGGAAAGAAGTTGTTGGCAGCCTTTGTGGGTGCTGAAACTACCAGTGGACGCTACTAGTGACTGGTCGACCGTTGGCGTGATGGTGCTTAATGGCGACTAATGATGAGAACGATGGCAATGTCATGGATGAAAGAGAAGAGATTGTTTTCAACAAAGAAAAAGGGAGGGGTAGATTGTTTGAAAAGAAGGGATGCAATATTTTCTTTATTATGCCAGTGATGTTAGTAAAGAAAATGAGAGGGAGAACAAGTGAAATATTCAAAACTTATGTTTTTATGAATCATTAACTAGGAAATCTAACTACATGTGATTATATATACAACTACAATATGTCCTAATAGACATGAGACGTGAGCACATTTTTCATTTCTTGGTTCTAAATAGTTTGGTCACCTCAAAATGAAAATTTCTTGAATGATTAGTTTTTCACCTTATAAAAAGGTGTCTAAACGTTGTTTTAAACAAATAACATATTATTTTTTAAATCAAATAGCAAATTCAAATTTTCAGGATTATTTTGGCAAAGAGGTTTTTTTTACAAAACCTTATTTGGTCATAATACTTTGAATAGAGCCATGAGATCAATTATGAGGGTCAAAGGAGTAAGAATGGCCTTTTAACGTTTTGCATAGCAGACCTTGGGTTTCGACCAGTTTTACCATTATACTTATACAATCATGAATAACAACAACAACAATAAAATGCTAAATATTACTTTCACAAAAATATCTCTTGATTTCAAAACAACAAAAGGATAAAGAAAAGATATATTTCATTAAAAAGATGTGATGCAACCTCAACACACATAGAAAACATACTTAAACATAAAAATAACAAAGTTATATAACAAAAGATTGACAATGCAACACTATTTCTTAGGTCAACTTTTCCATTAACATATATGTCTTATCAATGTTTTTCAATCACTTTTTATGCTGAGGATGGTCTAGTGACAATGTAGTAGATACCATTACCCTTCACAAACTCAACTTGTCCTTTACTCTTCAGCTTCCAGACTTGATACTTTAAATTCTAGCAATTTTTAATTGAGTGGCCGAGGATCCCATCATGATATTCACATTTCTCATTTAGATTGTACCACTTAGGGAATGATGGTTGTATGGGATCCGATGGAGTTAAGGAAATAATCCTTTATAAACTCAACTTGTACCTTGCTCACCATCTTCCAAACTTGATATTTGAAATTCTTATAATTTTTAATTGAGTGATCGAGGATCCCTTCATGATATTTACATTTATCATTTGGATTTTACCACCTAGAAAATGGTGGTTGTATGAGATATGATGGAGTTGAGGTAATATGTCTAGTGTTTAGAAGATGCTGGTAAATATCTTTGAGTGATAAAGGCATGTTAATCTTTGAAAGTGGCAGTTGAGCGTCGATGACATAATGAGATCCAATTGGACAATATTTCCAATCTAAGAGCCAATTCTTAATTCATATTCTATCATGACTTTAGAGTTCATAGCTAGACCTTTGATTTTTCCTACTTTGAAAGCTTGTTAAATCTTTTCACCATAATCATTAAGTCTGTAAAGTGCTAGTTGTATTTCCAATAAGGAACTCAAAGTAGGGTTTCTTAAAAGTGTTAGTAAAGAAACTGGCCATCTACTTTCTAGCAATAAAGGATTCCCTTGAGCAGCTACTCCATGCCACCTTTGGGCGTATTCCTTGAAAGATTCTCTATCACTCATTTCCATATCTTGTAGGCTAGATCTAATAAAATCTTTCTACCCTAAAATCTCTGAATTGTCGAGCCTTATATACCAAGTCATGGCGGTGTCACTAAGGCTGTATTGAAAAAAGTGAACGAGAAGTTTCTCATCGCTGACAACTTCTACCATCTTATTACAATAGATCTTTAAGTGAGTTAATGAGCATTGTGTTTCCATGTATTTGACAAACTTGGGCACTCAAAATTCTTTTGGCACTACAACGTTTAGGAGTAGGCACATTTCAACTGATTTTAGTGGGTCATATAGTTTAGACTCCTCAATCACCCTTATTTTTTTCTCCAAAGCTTTCTACTTGTCACAAGCTTTTTCCATAGGTTTTTCTTTTGGAATATCTTCCCAAATCAAGTCTACCTTAGGGGGTACCCTTATAAGGCTAGTAGGTTGAATATACGAGTAGTGGCTTATGAATTGGGATTCCAAAGATGTTCCACTAGGGCTCGAATTCTATTAATGGAAGGGAGTCATAATTACTAGTTGCGTGGTTATTACTGGTTTAGTAATTGGGGCTTCTACATATGTTTCCCTTAATGCCAACTCAAGTAGGTTGGTTAGCCTTATTACATCCTCTTTACAACTTTCCATCCTTTTCTAATGTTCAACATCTTGATAGGTTTGTTCCTCATTTTCCATCAATTTCTTTTAGGATTTGGAGTTATAAGTTCACTTTCAAATGAAAATCAAGCAAGTTTGCAAAGAAAATAAATATGAGATGCTTGCAGAAAGAAAAAGATAAATTGAATAAAGGCTCACCCTTCAGGGATGACAACGGTTGTCATCTGATGTCATTATTACATTGACGGAGAAATCCATATTCCTTAGTCAATTTGTAATAACTCAAACTCCTATATATATATATATATATATGATGACCATTTACCATATATAAGTCCTGGAATTCAAGATGCTACATGTTGGGCTTTCCGTGGTACAATTTACAAATAGGACATATATCCTAAGGATAAGTTTTATTCATTAAGTAAGCATGTGTAGTTTTTTTACTTGGTATAAAAAAGGTCTCAAATCTGCATACTGACGTTCCTTATAAGGAATAGTATGAGAGAGTTGCAAGAAATGGTAAAGGCATGTATGTTTACCATTACCAAACAGGCACTCAGATCTAAGTTGGGTGTTTCATTAGCCTAAACCCTAACCAATAGTCCCCTAATTCCCTACTGACCTAAAAGCTTGTGCGTGCTCTACAAAAATTAAAGCATATGAAGAACGGGGTATTATTCCATATCCAATATACAAATATATGAGCAATATGTATAAAAATGTATGTTGATAATAAATGTATAGACTAACCAAAATAAAATACAATAATCAGACAAACAACAAAGCTTACTCCATGGGAAAGTCCTAAAGGAGTTACTATTTTGTTGCACTTGTGTTGTGTTGCGATGATCATCCTCCTAGATCAGGATTTTTGTGTGTAGGTAGAAAGAACAAGGAGTTCTTGTTCTTTATCAGTTAAAAAGGTTTAGAGTTGCCACCTAATATCACTATGAACCCTAATTAATCTTCAGAGTCTAGATAAAGGGATTGGTTTTGCATAAAGAGGATAATTTCACACCTAGTACACCCTACTTAAGGTAAGCTGCATTGCTTATTCGTTTAAATATTACAGAGGCACTATTGTGTTTTTTTCTAACCATTGGTTTATCTATTAGTTAAAGTAGGTCCACCCTAATAGAGTGGACCATGATTTTAAAGGTTAAACCTAGCAATTCTAGAGCCAAAACATAGTTTTTGAATTTTTTTTTTTTATATAGAGAATACATTTTATGTATAAGTTCATAATCCTTGATATTATAATAAACAACCCCAAAATTTCTAGCAATATATTTTGAAAATTCATGATTTTTTTTTTTCAAAAATTTCGGCAGGGTTTCCCCTAATTTAGCCTATCCCAAGTTATCGACAAAATCAACATCAGTCCCTAATCAACCATTTCCACAATTCAATGTTCTTATTATACTCCAACATATCTCAATCAACAATATTTCACTTTCTCTAATAATTATTTTGCTAAAGAATAATTATAGACTCAAAGAATAATTATTTCAATGTTCTTATTATTTTGCTAAAGAATAATTATCCACTCAAAGAATTATCTTAATCATGATACACAAACCATAGATTATAGACTTAATATACTTCCTTCAATCATATATAATCTTTTAAGTACTGTTTAACATAAATGATATTAACTACATGCTTATATATATATCACCATTATAATTAGAAAATATTTACATAACAGAGTACAAGTTAAATAAGCTAGTCCATTTAAATTCGTACATAAACAACATTATAATCTTCAAATATAGAGAAATTAATGTTATTATCATCAATTTACATATCCAAAAGATTTACTGGTAATAGAAGTAAACTTTAAAACTACTAGGAGGCGCGGTATTGAGATGAACCTGCAAAATGATTTAAAAGATAATCATGGTCAATTAGAGCATTTATATTTGCATTAATATATAAATATATACATTAGTTACTCACAAAAAATTTCCACATTTACTATCATCTTCCAAATACTATTCACAAATCAATAATCCAAAATCTAAACCTGTCCACATATAGAACTTCAGTTCCAAACCAGTACAGCTGAACCATGAGCACTAGTTTCATACCAGCATAGCTGGACCACGAGCACTAGTTCCATAACAGCACCAGTTCCATACCAGGATAACTGGTCCACCAGCTGCCCATTCACAGGGCACCAGTACCATACCAGGATAACTGATCCACCAGCTGCCCATTTACAGGGCACCAGTTCCATTCCAGGATAACTGGCTCACAAGTCTTCCATTTTCAGAATAAATTATCATGGGAAAATCTACCAGCATTCCATATAAAATTTCATTGATCGAGGAAAAATTTAAATATCTAAAGTTCAGAGAAAGAAAAAAATATTCAAGGTATTAAACACCTACCTGGTGTTTGCGTCCTGCTAGCTAAACCTGTCTGCTGAGTGGTTCCTGTAGCCTCGCCCACTCCTGCAGGTTCATTTCATTACCAATTAAATTATATTTCAACAAAATCAACTTGTCATCAATTTAATTATTTCATCCACAACATCACCACAAAACCACTTTACTTATCAAACCATCAGAACAACTCATTGTTAATTTAATTACTTCATCAACACATTACCACATAATTCATTTAATTTTCAACAACAATATCAACTCATCACTAACATAATTTCTTCATCATCAATATTACCACATAACTCATTTAATTATCAATCGACAATATTAACTCATCACTAATAAAATTTCATCACCAATATTACCACATAACTCGTTTAACTATCCAACAACAATATCAACTCATCATTAATATAATTCCTTCATCATCAATATTACCACATAACTCATTTAATTATCATTCAACAATATTAACTCATCACTAATATAATTCGTTCATCATCAATATTACCACATAACTCACTTAATTATCACTCAACAATATTAACTCATCATTAATATAATTCCTTCATCCTCAATATTACCACATAACTCATTTAATTATCACTCAAAAATATTAATTATTGATTCAACATTTTCATTCATTTTTCTTTCTCTAGGCTGAAACCTCTTCTCAAAAGAACCCATAATTATTTTTTCTTCAATTTAACAAATTGAAACATTATCCACTATTATTTTATTTATTTAAACATTAATTCATCATAATTTAATAGATTAACCCATTCAACCTCACAACTCATACCATAATTATACACTAATACAATTGAATAAAATCTTAACATACTAAATATATCAAATTAATTGAAAGGAAAAGATTTGTTACCTTTTAATTCAAAGAAATAAGAGATGGAAATCTTGAAATCACCACACAAATTTCTTTCCTCCTTCCCCCCTTATTTTCCTCTAAATGCCTCCCCTCTTTAATAAAAATCCTTTGTTTTCCTTTTGAGATTTTCTTGTTCAAACCCTTCCTAATAAACTTTAATCACTAGTTCTATCTCCTTTTTTTTTTATGAATTTATTTTGGATGAACCTTGATAAATTTCACTCAATTCTTCTCCCTCTCAAGCCCTAACATGGCCAGCCACATGCTCCTTATATTCCACTCCCCACTTGTTTATATATTTACAAGTCTCCCCCCCCCCTTTCATTTAAGTCCTTCCTTGTTTTATTTTAAAACCATTTGGCCCAAAAGTTTGACTTATTCAATTTAATTCTTGTCCCACATTCACCTTATTATATAATAATTTCCACTCCATTAACTTCTATATATATATATATATATTTCCCCCCTTATTTTTTGTAAATCAAAATACAAGAATTTACCCGGGAGTTACATTTCTTCCCTCCTAAAAATAAAATTCCGTACCTGAAATTAAATTTCTTACCAGATTTTAAGAACAATCCTTGGTATTTGCTCCTCATTTCTTCTTCCCGCTCCCAGGATTCTTCTTCCATTTGTGAACCCCTCCACAACACCTTGATCAGGGAAATCTCTTTATTTCTGAGCACTTTTTTTATTTGATTAAGAATTCTCACTGGTTTGACTTCCATAGTTAATCCTTCATTAACTTCTATTGGAATTTATGGTAGCACTCGAGTTGGATCTATTTCAGCTTTTCTTAGCATTGATACATGAAACACATCATATATTTTGACTAGATGTTGGGGCAAGGCTAGTTGATAAGCTACTGGGCCGATTCTTTTCATGATTTCATAGGGCCTAATGTATCTTGGCGCTAACTTTCCTTTCATACCAAATCTTAACAAGTGTTTCCAAGGAGAAACCTTCAAGTACACCTTATCCCCCACATTAAACTCAAGAGGTCTTCTTCGTCTATCGGCATAACGTTTTTGTCTGTCTTGAGCTGCTTTCATTCGATCCCTTATAATTCTAATCTTCTCTGATGTATCCTGGACAAAATCGG
>Ga0307507_10007149_pt1 | contig 16482 bp, 9 predicted proteins | sample 7_EM_MG_FD_207223 | JGI IMG/M metagenome (GOLD analysis project Ga0307507, IMG submission 207223) | Populus trichocarpa ectomycorrhiza microbial communities from riparian zone in the Pacific Northwest, United States - 7_EM | ecosystem: Host-associated > Plants > Roots > Unclassified | place...
GCAACCCGAGGTACCGCAATAATATCCCTTACATTGCCCCCCCCCTTCTTGCGGTCGGCCCCCGATCGCCGTTACTTTGCGGTAGGGAGATTATGGAGGGCTCGTCCCAGAAGGGGTTCGAAAAGATGTCGGCATGCCGCTGTATATTATCTATCTATCTAACCCCTACTTTGAACTCCTGAAAACCTCAATAAGGAAAAAATATAACTGGAGAAAAGACATAAGGATTGCCCAGAGACCTATTAGAAGCCTGCCGGAAACGTGCCGGTGACTACCTAGGCTGACTTAAGGATTTTTATGCAACTTTATATCCAAGCCTTTACGCCGGTCTGCAATCAATCACGAGTGTTATAGGCAATTTGGTGTTCCTTATATAGTTCCATAGAACCTTTTAGTATTGGGTTTAGTATATAGGGCCTTAGCTCACCGCCATCTTTTAACTGCTAAGATATTGATCTGTAATCTCTTCTTATAATCCTCTACGTTACTAACGCATTACTTCTATATTCGCCCTTTGGCTATCTAGTGCGGTTAAGGTATTAATTAGTTAATTAAGGAGACCTATCTCCTAAGATTTGGTGCATATGCTTCCAAATCTAGTAGTCCTGTGCTTATATAACTAGCATAGCTTCTCTGCCTAGTAAACAGGAGGGACACTTCGCAACAGCATCTATAGCCCTTATACGATTGTCAAGAACGTCCGTGACGTTGTTCTTTAATACCGTAGCATTAATTAGGTATAATTTAACCTATATACGTCTTTAATTGATGTCTTAGTTGCCTTCCCCAGCCGCGTCATCAGTTTTTATAAGGAAGTGATGGTTAGATAACACATGCTTATATTTCCTTCCTTCTGAATAACGCTATTGTAACGGAGCTACGTTGGCAAGGTTGCGGCTATTCACCAAAAGGGTATTAGAAGGTGAAGTATAAAACGCCTTACTTATTAAGCTTAATCCTTTTCCTTAACACCTAACCCCCCATCATCAACCTTTGTCCAATTTTGGACGTATCTTTGATATATTATTAAGATTTTCTTCTTTTCCATTATTAATTCAATATGCCTCTTTGTTCCCCTACCAACTGCTCTTTTAAGCCGATTTCTCAGCGTATCCTGGCCCTACCGTTGTATATAGAACCCCAACCTCCGCTAACTCGCAACTGGTACTAGTCCTGCTTAAATGACTTTGCCTATATATCCTCAAAAGACCAGAAATCTAATAAGAGGATCCTGGAGGCCTGCAATAGGACACACTGCATAAGGTCAAATACCTTTAGTCCTTATAATCGTTGCATACGTACCAAGAGCGGCAGTTGCGTTAAGGTGGGTTTTCCTATCCCATAGATAGTTTTCTATTACTGACTTTAAGCTTTCCAATAGCCCAGGCCTAAGTGGCGGCGTGCTTTTAATGTCCTTGACTATTATATTGCCCGGGCGCTTTCTTATTCCAGTGCCAATGCTAAGCGACTGGGTTGAATTTGAGATTATACCACGGCTATCTATACCGCTCACAATTCCCAGCAAGCTAGCCAGCAACGCTTAATACAAGAGCAAGGTTGGTATACTAAAAATAGGGTAAAGGATAGGGATGATAAAAAGAAGGTCGCTACGTACCACAAGGAGTTCGCGCATGCGCGTCAGGTTTTGAAAGAGCATAATATAATGCGTTATTAGGTAGGTTACCCTTTGGGTACCTAGCGGATAGGTAACTAACAGTTGCCGTAGCAAGGTCTTGGTGGTTCTGGACTATGCTAACCAGCCAACATCTCTGTCCATTCCGGGCTTGAGCGTGTCTTTATTAACTATAAGCTTACGCCGTAAGAGCTTTGTTGGTACTAGTTTGGACCTAATGTTGGTGTTAAGCGTTTAAGGATGTCCGCCCTAGCTACACCTTATCGTCCTACGCCCGTTTTTATGCCTGCTTATACCCCTACCAAGGGGTCTCATTCCCGTTAGCTATTACTTGGTGGCCCTATAGATACTAATCCTGCTCCTAAGGACGAGGTGTAGTGGCTCTAGGCATTCGTGGTTTGGACTTATAGGATTTGGGATTTGTTCTTATATATAGTAGCAGTTGAGGGCCTTAATTAAGGTGCTTGGAAGGCTTATGGAGAGGGCTCGGGAGCCTATAGGGAATGCAATACTAGCAAAATGCCCTATTAATTCCTATACTATGTATATAAAAAGGCTGAGGACGTCTCTTGCCCTAGGCCGTAGCTTTAACCCTTATGGTTTCCAAAGCGTATCCATTCCATGTCTGGTTCACCATAGCTACTTCTAAACCACCTTGGTATAGAATGGTAGCCATCTATTTCTTACTCTCTGGAGCCTTTTGCGGCCTACCACAAGCTTTCTTTTTGGGTTGCGATAATATAGTAGTATTAGAGCGCTTTCTGCGCCTTGCAGATTGTGGACCTTAGTCCTAATATTCTTTTAGAATATCTTCGCAATACTTAAGGTGGTCCTCTGGTTCCTATATGGACTCTTTAGCAGGCCAGCCTAGCTATTTAACTTCATACTAAAGCTTGTTCTTGACAGACTTATAGCGTAGTATAGCTTTAACCTCATACCGCTCGCCTACTACCTTAGGGTGTTCAATTGGGCCTAGTCAGAAGTTCTTTTCTAGCGGTAGTCTATACCATGGCTCTAGTAGGTTTACATAAAACACTAGATATATATAGGCCATAGATAGGGGTAGCTGGAGACGGTAGGCTAGCTTACTAATTCGTTCCTTGACTTAGAAGGGACCTAGGTATCTTATATTGAGCTTCTTTAATAGTTGATGGGTCTTAATATTTATTAAACGTAAAAGAACCTCGTCACCTACTCCGAAATGCTTATCCTAGTGTTTGCGGTTATACCAAAGTTTCTACTACTCCTAAGCATCTTGTAGGCTTTGCTTCGTATGCTTCTATTACTCCTCCCATACCTTAAGGTACCCTTGTACTCTCTAGTAGATGTCCTTGGACTTCCCAGTAGGGTCCTATAATTAATCCTGCTGTCTCAGCCAGTAATTATTAGGTATACCATTAAATCCTAATAGTTAGACGCCGTAGGCAATCTGGATTGGTGCGTACTAATATAATATATGTTGCTTTAAGTTGTAAGCGTATTCCGCGTACAGAAGTAGCTTACACCAATTGTCTTATTAGTAGTTCAAATACATCTATAGGTAAGACTCCAGTTCCTAGTTCTAGCGTTCCGTTTGCCCATCCGTCTACGGGTGGAAAGCCGTACTATAACAGTGGTCTATCTTTAAATGGAAGCATAGATCCGACCAGTATTGGCTTATAAAGACGCTGCCCCTATTAGTAATGATGGAGTGTAGCTAATCTACCTTAAAAAAGCATTTCTCCCTAATTAGGTTTGCAAGTGCTTATACATTAATTGTTTTGTTAACGGGAAGGTATTAGACATACTTTAAAAACCTATTAATAAGTATAAGAACCAAATTATATGTTCGTCCTTACTTATCCTTAGATAGTAGGAGATCCGTAATGAAATCTATAGCGTAATATCGCTATGGTTTGTTTACGGGAGGAACCGATTTAAGTAAACCCTACGGCTTATGCCTTTGGATTTTATATACTTAACACTTCTCGCAGTGGCTAATATACTCCTTTACTTCCTACCTAAGCCTTAGCCAATAGTATTTGCGTTAAAGTAATTCCACTGTCTTAACTTAACCATAGTGGCCGCCTAGAGGATCATTGTGATTCTTTATAAGAATCTTCTGCCGTAGATTTGCTTTATATGGCACCCAAACCTTACCATTTCTACGCAGTAGGCCTATTGGGTCCAGTTCCCAATTTTAGCGCCTTACAGCTTTCTTTCCATTATGTTTCCGGCCTACTTCCGCATTGAAGATGGCATAGGAGGCGTCCCTCTATTGTACCTTATAGATGAGATCTGTTAACCTTTTGGATGGTTTCTAGGTGAAAGCTGTTTTGTTTTATATTGCTCCAAGTACAAGATTAGATAGTACTATAGATCTTGTAACTCTTCAATGCGCGTATATCAGGAAGGCGGCTACGAGGTTGAAGTCCTTTAGTTATTATAGGGCTCCAAGTTCCGATTGCTCTATGGCTTCGCTATTAGCTTAAGGGGATAGCTCAGCAATTAGGGGTGACGTATCACCAGGTTCTAAACTTATATTAGGGACGTCCTGTCCAGGCATATTTAGGCCCTTATTAGAAACGGACTAGGTACCAGCTGGAACGCTACTAGATACTAATAGGGTTTACATTACCTAAGACTTAATATATGGAGCTGTGGGTGCTTGAGCATCCTATACCCAGAGCTTGTTCTGTAATGTAGGGAGTAAGATATCTATTATCTGCTTTCCATCTTCTGTTTTAAAGCCTTTAGCATAGTCTGGCCGTTGTGACGGTCTATTAGCAGAATTGCTTTCCCCTGGCTTGTATTTAATCTCGAAATTAAAACGCGCGAGCTTCTCTACCCATCTGGCTTGCCAAGGTGTAAGCTCCTTTGTAGTTATAAAGTAGCGTAGATTATAATAATCTAAGAGTACACAAGTGGTATGGCTCGCGTGCTTAAGGTAATGTTGCCACTGTTTAAAGCAGTTAACTATAGCTAGCAGTTCCTTATTGTGGGTATAATACCTAATTTTAGGGCCCTAGAATTTTCTATTATAGAATGCTACTGGTCTCTAGTGGAGCTAGGTAGCGTCCGGATGCCTATTAGGTTGGAGTAGGATACCAGCAAGAGCGAAATTTGATACATTAGTGACTATCATTAGTGGTTAATCTAGGTCAAAATGCCGCAGCAATAGAGCTTTTATAAACTTTGCTTGTAGTTCCTAAAAGGCCTTCTATACCTTTCTGGGCTATGTCTATGGTCTATACCACTTGGTTAGTCCCTTCTTGGTTTTCTTTCTTTCCGCCTTTAAGCCTTTTGCTCCTTGGGTTAGGTCTTAGGAAGCTTCCGCAACGTAGTTAAATAGGTGCCGGGCGATGTCTAAGTAGTTATAGATAAAGCGCCTATAGAAATTGGCAAAGCCTAGGAATACTTAAACATCCTAGTAGCTCTTTAGCTCCGGCCACTCTTAGATCGTCTGTACCTGTACTAGGTCCATAACTATACCTATAGGCGTTATGATGTAACCCAGAAACTCGACCTGCTTGGTATTAAAGGTGCATTTTAACGCCTTGGCGTAGAGGCCCTATTTGTCCAAGTGTTCCAACACTTTGCGGATGTGCTGTTTATACTAATCCTTATCTTCTAAGTAGATCAGGATGTTATCTAGATAGATAATATATATGCGATTAACAAGTCCCCCTAAGGCTCTGTGAATATACGACTAGAATGTCGTAGGCGCATTAGCTAGCCCAAAAGGCATTACCAGATACTCGAAGTGGCCATATTAGGTTTTAAAAGCAGTCTTCCACTTATCCCCTTCTTTAATACGGAGCCTATAATAGGCGTCTTATAGATCCAGCTTTGTAAAGATCTTCACCCTGGATAATTAATCCAGCATTTCACTAACTAGTGGTAGTGGGTAACGGTTCTTAATTGTCACTTTATTAAGACCGCGGTAGTCTATATATAGCCTTATAGTTCCATCTGGTTTTGGGACGAAGAGGATTAGTACGCCTACTAGCAACTTACTAGGCCGGATCCATCCCTTTTCTATTAAACTATTAAGGTACTCCCGCAGGATTTTAAGCTCTTTGCGAGAGAGGTTGTAGATAGGAAGGTTTAGGGGTACTTTACCCTTTTCTAGATTAATTGCATAATCGTATTTTAAGCTCTACGCAAGGACTCTGGCTCGTCTGCCCAAAAATACCCTTAGTAAGTCCCTTAGGCCTAATGGAATATTTGACAAATTGGGGTCGTGCTCGTCCTCCGTATTATCTTTGGGTAGGTCCCGGAGCTCCCTTGGGACGCTCGCGGGCAGCGTTATACGCTATAGCGGTTATTCGTACATGGTTGCTACTATACGTTAAACAGTTGCATGCGGCAGCCAGTAGAGGGTAGGGAATTCTTTAACGCAATGTTTAAGGTGCCGTAGCATATTCTCTATATATTGCTTAAGCCATAGTAACCCGTAACAATAAAAGTATCTCGTAAGATCTTTGAGATCGCCACCTCCCTGCAATGTCTCCGCGACCTATCCGGCAGTTCCCTATAGGGTGTCCGTTATGGAGGGGTTATCGTCTATACCAGGCTCTATACCTGTTTTGCTATAGAATAGGGGTTGGATCCGATACTCCTTTAGGTATAGAACGTATACTGTTTTATCTGGCTCTATATTCTCTAGGATATGTTTAAGACTTATTAATAATATACGCCCTTCTAATTCCTTATTGTTCCACTATTTAAAGGTTCCTATTTTAAAGCGTATCTTAGGATCTGCTTCCGCGAGCTAAGGGTATCTAAGGATAAGGTTATAACCTGCGAAGTTAGCTACCCAGAAGGGCTGCGGGCCGACCACCTTGGTGCGGTTATATATGTTGGCTACTAACACCGTAAGCTTATACGCACTGTGCAGTTTAATCTAATGCTCATTTAGAAAGCCTGTGATAGGTTTCCACCACCTTTGCAATAGGATAAGCTTATGCTCTTTTGCTAAGTCGTACTATATAAGGTTGATTTCGGCGCCACTATTATATAGTGCTTGGAGCTGCCGTATCTTACCAGTAGGGAGTATTATTTCCAGTTTAATAGTAATACAAAGAGTCTTCCCTTCCGTATCTTGCCCTAGTTATAACCGGAAAAGGTCCGCAACTAGGGCTTTTTTTTTTTTAGGTTGGTGCGACTATTGCCCTGCTTGCCCTTCTAATAAGCTTTACCTCCGGGGAAGCTTTCTCTTGGCTTCTTGGGGTTGTCTTATAAGGGTGTCAAATGGGTACTAGATTGGCCCTAGGACTCTTTCCCATTGCTTAGGTTTCCTAACTTTAACCCTTCTAACATTCTCTTTAAGAAAGGTTTTTTTGAAGGCTGGGACTACCCCATATTACTATTATAGTGCCCGCGCTTCTGGTGACCCCCTAGATTCCTACTAGAAGAGGTCTAGTTCCTTACCGCTTCCTTAGCGTTTAGAACCGCTCGTTTAAAATCGGCATATATAGTAATCCTTAATAGGGCTCCCACGCGCCTTACTTTATCACGAATTAGTGGCTTTATTCTAGCCTAGATAAATCCAATCTTCTCTTTCTTGCGGATGCTGCTATCCTCGTTTTTAAAGGGCTCTGGATCTATCTATTGAGCTCGGGTTTCCATATAGTTTATAAACTGGCGGAAATCCTCGTTATCACACTGTATACCATTCCAGAATTGCTCCGCGTTACTATATTGTACGACATGCGGATCCTGGATCTAATTCTTTAGAAAGGTCTATAGCTGTAGCTATATAATAATTTAATCTTTATTAAGCTAACTAAGTGCGATCTGGTTTAGTAACAGATCTTTAATCTTGCTAATAATCCATTGGGTACGTTCTTTGGTGTTATCTTATATTATTAGCATCTTAAAGAAGTTATCCATTTCGCGGACCCAATTGTCCAAGTAGTAAGCCTTAGGTCTGGGGCGGAGTTCTAAACTATTAGAGGCCTTAGCTAGTTGGTCCATATCTTTCTTCCGCTTATTGCGTAAATGCCTCTCTAAATCTTCTACACCTCCTTAGGAGGGTATAGGGTAACCCCTAGAGAGTCCTTAGTCTTGGCCTAATTATAAAAGATTTTATCTAGTCTAGATTAAGTTTTACTAGACCTAGATCTGCCCCTAGAGGTTTCTAATATATTTATTAGTGGCTCCCTCCCGCATGGCTTCTAAGAGCCTTGCGACGGCTTCCCAATATCCTCCTTGTAGAAGATTAGTATGGGGCTCCTAACTTCCCAGGCTCCGGCTTAGGGAGGCTCCGGCTATAGAGGTAGTGTTGGTACTAGTAGCTAGTATAGGTTTCCCAACAAGGCTTAAGTCTCGAGTTAGTAGTTAGGTTGGGTTACCTAAAGGGGTAGGCCCACTTAGCTCGTAAACAGTCTGTGCACCGCTACTATGCCAATTGTGGGCCAGTGGTCTTCCGGGAGGGTTCCAGTTGGGTCCCTAGTTGGACGCGTTAGTATATTCCTCTGGCATTTCTGGCTTAGGGGAAGATCTTAGGGTCGCCTCTAGCGCTTGATCTTCCGATTGGCCTAGGTGGGGCTAGAGGGGTTCCAGTTACTTTCCGGCGGCGTTATGTCTGTTGTAGAGGGTGTCTGCGTTTTCCTTAGTGGTAACCGTAGGTGTACGAGAGTCTTTGAGCTCCTGGTGCATCTAGGTATTGGGGCTTATTCGGCCGTCTTGCCCAGAGGTTTATATTATTATAATCTCTCGCTGTTAAAGGGACCTTCCTGCCTTAATACAACGGCTTTCTATAAGGTATCCGTAGAGTTTCCATTTGGGTCGTCGCGAGATTTTTAAGGTAGGATAGTGGGTGTAAACAAAAATATAAACAAATAATTTTGTCCTTAAGCCAGCTGCCCTTCTAAATGGAGTAGGAAGGATTCGAATGTAAGGGGACTTTGTAGATAGGGGGCTATAAGGACACGATTGTAGGAATAGATAGATTATGGAGGAGACGAATCCTTAAGGAGGTAAGGCCTCTAGGATTGTGGAGACTATATACTAGGGGCACGTGCCTCTGGCACGTGACCGACGGACGTCTGAGGGGTGTCCGGGGGTTGCCCTAAGGGCAACCCGAGGTACCGCAATAATATCCCTTACAATTCCATCTTATACGGTTATTAAGTGGAATTATTCTCTCTACAAGATCCTTAAACTCCTTTATACGACCAGTAGAACTATGGATGTGTATAATAATATTATAAAGCTTGCCAAGTGGTCCTATAACCTAAAAGGTTACCTATTTCTTCTCTTTATCTCCTACTTCCCCTTTTCCTTCCTGTTCGTCGTACGACTTAAGTTATTCCATTTTAATTTAACTGCAAAATAGGAAGGCTTATACGGCTAAGTTGATAATATGGCCGGTACAGCGGATCCGCCAATATATAAAATCCTATTTAATCTCCTCCTCTTCTAAGAGATAGGCTTCTACTTTATAATAAAGGGTATTGTTTGAACTAGTATTATCATAAACAATAGACCTAAGCTTTTATATAATACCGTAGTCCTTAAGGACTGGGAGAAGAGTAGCGAATTACTTATCTCTACTATAATTTGCTACCGTACGAAGGGTAAGAAGGGCCTTTAATTACTTCTCCTAACCCTAATTAACAAAGTAGGCGCAGATCCCTAGAAGAAGGAGCCTATTTAGGGAGATCTAGATATTAAGCGACAGATAAATACTTAATATTGCCAACTAAAGTTTCTTTTGTATAATATCTTTATGAGCTTGCTAGGATAGTTTAATCTTTTTTGTAATTTAAGAGTGTGCTATTATAAGAAAGTTAGACAATTCTAGATTAAGAACTTAGCAAAAAGCATAAAATTTAGGCTATTTAATAATACGGAATAGAATATTTCGTATAATAATTAATGAGATTAAAGCCTTATTAATTATATCCTGATTTAGTTGTTTTTAAAAGACTTAGGTATCTATTTCTGTTATTTAACCTAAAGACTCTGCTTTAATATATAGTTGCTGAAGTTTTTTAAGTATCTCTAATTGTATTAGGCTAGTATCTTTTTTAACCTAAAGTAGATGTTTTGAATTAAGATGCTTTCGAAAATTACTAGTAACTGGACTACTATATAGCAATTCTTGTGGACAGTAAATGCAGTAGAGAATACGATTTCGACCTAAATATTCTGGCTCCGTGCCAAGCGCCGTACGAGCATAGGCCTATGTTGCAACGGCTGTTTGGGTCCTTGTTGGGCGAGTTAAGGCCGAATTAACGGTAGTTGAAGGCGCAAGAAGAGATAATTCTGCTTTAGAATCCATATTTGTATAATAGGGTAAAGGGAAGGTAAAAGCTGAGAATTTTTCTAGCGGTGAGGAAGTATGGATAATATTTATAATCCATATCGATAAGATCCATATCGATAATGGATCGATAAGATGGATGATAAGAGAATGGAAAGCCACACTGTTCTCAAGCTCTAGCTTATTACGTATTTCCTAATCTATACATCTACTAATTAGTGTTGGTATACTTGCTTTATCAACGTACACGAATATCACTTATAGTGGTACGTATACGGTGTTAAAGTTGGTAGTTAATTATTATCTAGAAGTAAGGGGTTGCTCCAAGGTCAGGTTAGCTAGCCTCGCTTCGTAATCTCATAACCACGTCACATAACTAACATTCCGACATTATTAATTATTAAATTTAATATATAGAGCCTTAGCATAGTATTTAGATAAAATTTAGGCTCTACAGAACTTTAAAATTTAACTATCTCCTACTAATATCATTAATATAGTAATCCTTAGCTTAGTGTTATATTTAATTGCGATATTATTATTATTAGTAATATTAGGAGGTAAGAAAGGTATAGTATTAATTATAAAGGTAGAGCAAGTATAATGTAGGTAAGGGGTTATAAAGGTAACCCTAGGTATTATAAGCTAAATAAAGCTTAATCTCCATAATCTCGCTTAGTTAATAGCTCTTAGTAAATATAGTACGGGTTTGCGCTAGACAGCCCCATTATAGGGCTATAGATCTGCCCTAATATATTTTATTAGTTATCTGGTAATATTAGTTATCTAATAGCCCCAAAAACTACTAAAAATTAAAATAACTGCACTTTAATATTTTAATAATGGCTTGATAATAAATTCCAAAGTTTTATAATTGGCCTTTTATACCTATTTTAAACCTCTTATTAAATTTAAAAAGTAATCTATTAAATAGCTTTAAAGATATTGTAATTTAGCTTAAGATTAGGGGCCGAAACCCGATATTTTAGTAACGGTTAGGTAACGGCCAGGCTTATTACACTAGAATTTTATTAAAAGTCTTAATATAGACATAAAAGGCTAATTATAAAATTTCGGAATTTATTATTAAGCCGTTGTCGAAATATTAAAGTGCAGTTTTTCCAATTTTTGGTAGTTTTTGGGGCTACCGGATAACTGATAAAACACGTTACGTATTACCCCCTTATGTACACTATTGTAATGGCTGTCCAGAACAAGAGAAGAAACAAGGGTGTGGCTGGTGCGGGTCGACCGCCCTCCCTGTTAGCGCGGATAGACTTTTGAGAAACTTTTCTGTTGCCTACCTTAGCCTCGTCGAGCTAAAGATAGACCGCAATAATTTTTACAACACAGCAGCGGCCTGCAGCTGTATGTGATCACGAGTTTGCTGCTGCACATTTAAGGGAAAACAAAGCGTCCTTTATAATCCCCTATGATGTGAGGTCCCAGAGCCTGACCATCTAATCATTGGATCCAGATGTCAGGAGCTTACCGTCAGGCGAGAATGCTACAGCCCAGACCCCTTCTAAATGGCCCTCGAGCGTGCCACGCAGCATTCCCGTCGTTAAGTCCCAGAGCCTAACCGTCCGATCACCAGATCCAGATGCCAGCAACTTACCGTCAGGCGAGAATGCTACAGCCCAGACCCCTCCTAAATGGCCCTCGAGCGTGCCACGCAGCGTTTCCGTCGTTAAGTCCCAGAGCCTAACCGTCTGATCACTAGATCCAGATGCCAGCAGCTTGCCGTCAGGCGAGAATGCTACAGTCCAGGCCACTCTTAAATGGCCCTTGAGCGTGCTACGTAGCGTTCCCGTCGTTAAGTCCCAGAGCCTAACCGTCTTTTCATCAGATCCAGATGCCAGCAGCTTATTGTCAGGTGAGAATGCTACAGTCGAGACCCATTCTAAATGGGTCTCGAGCGTGCCACGCAGCGTTCCCGTTGCTGGGTCCCAGAGCCTAACTGTCTTTTCATCAGATCCAGATATCAGCAGCTTGCCGTCAGGTGAGAACGCTACAGTCCAGACCCCTTCTGAGTGGCCCTCGAGCGTGCCACGCGGCGTTCCCGTTGCCGAGTCCCAGAGCCTAACTGTCTTATCATCAGATCCAGATGCCAGTAGCTTGCCGTCAAGCGAGAATGCCACGCTGTTAACTGGCCTCGAATGGCCCTCGAGTGTGTTAAACGGTAAATTCCTATTCTTTCCCAGATTAAGCTGCCCCTCCATCTCTTGCTGTTGCTGTCCTCCCTTTTATGGATCCCTGCCGCTTAATGCCTCTAGAGGTCCCTCCTTAAGCGCTTTCAGGGCGCAACTGTCGCAAAAGTATTTAAATGGGAGATTAGACTTCGGCCTCTCTAATAATATCAATTCATTCACAAGACCCCCAGCGCTAATTCGATAACTAGGCTCGGGTTCCAACATATCAATGGAGATGCGGATCAGCTCACTCCACCTCAGACTGATCGTCTTGGAATGCTTAAGGGCATCCCGAATGTCATCAATACTCTTGTGGTATGCGGCAGCTTCAACGTTTTCCAACTTTGTTCGGGGATCAAGGATAGCCAGGATTTCTGTAAATATGCACCCAAGAGAGAACACATCAGACTTTCTATTCCTTTTCGCCGATTTTGCAACTTCTAGCGCACAGTAACGGTAGGTGAATGCATAGGTGGGCCTAGTTGTTGTGGTATTATCAGACTTGCTGATAAGCAAGCAAGCAAGCAAAACACCCCTCTGCTTGCTTGATTGCCTGATTTGGAAGCTCTCTGCTTGCTTGCTTGCTTGTTAGCCTTAAAATCACGTCTGCTTGCTTGCTTGCTTGTTAATTACTTGCCAAGACAGTATAAAATTTAAAGTTCTATAGAAAATCCGCCATGGCTTCGCCTAGTAATAGTACATTGCCCACTAAGCTCCTCTACCATTAATTAATTGTAGTATAAGGTAAGCTCGTTCACGCGGCTCGAAGGCAGTTCATGAGGCAGACGCGGTAAAGGCAGCGCGTAGATCGCGATCTTGGCGTGGTGTAGAGGATTGGGAGGTAGTAGAGGAAGGAGGTATAGCAGCTGTTCCTTTATTAGCTATTAGCTTTATATAAATTAATAGACTTACTACCTTCTCTAGTAGCCTTTTTATAACCCATCTTCTTCCAAGAATGCGTGCATTGTAGAGCAGCAATTATTATTGGCTATAGCCTAGATCGACGAGGCTCTAGTAGATTACCAGCTTTACTAAATCCTCGCTTATAATCCGAGCTTATAGCTAGTATAGTTAGTATATTAAAGGCGAACTGGGCGAGGCGTAGAAACTTAATTTATATCTGCCACTAGTACTTAATTAGATCCTAAGCCAACGGGTGTTCCTTTAGTAGAGGATTAAGCAACTTCCACCGCGCGTACTTATCCTCGCAGACCATCTAGCTTGGTGTTAAGACACCAGAGTAGGCGTCAATATGGCTATTACGGCCAGCGGAGGCTCGCACGCGTTTTGGAGGCCATGCCTCTATTTCTACTAATAAAGGTATTAAACGATCTTTATACTGAAGCTAGAGAGTTTAAAAGGCAGCGTCGCCGCTAATAATCTAATCAGGCCTATCCTTCTACGCGTTCTAGTAGAAGCGCTTAAAATAAGGATATAGAAGGACTACTGCGTAATATACTAGAGTATCATTAAGCTTAAGGTAGTAGTTGTTCAGCTTTGCCTAGACCGCGTTTAGATTAATTATAAAATAATCCTCTATGGCTTCCTAATTCGGATAGTCCTCTGTTATAGCTTTAGCAACGCAATTCTTCTTTTCTTTAAAGACTCTAAGCAGCTAATTAAACGTAGGAATAACCTCCTAAATCGCGCCGTGTTTACTAGCCTTACCTCTACCTTCTACTAAGCTTATGGCTTCTTTAAGAGGGCTAAGGATCTCTATGTATTTATTAATAATTAACCAATTATATGCGTTTAAGCCGCCAACGGCAATATAGCGGCGAGGCTTGGGTACCTTCTTGCCCTTAGATCTAAGGGAGGCCGTTTCCTTTTTATACTTTATGATCTGGTACTAAGCAAACGAATTAAAAGGCGCTTGGAGCTCAGTAGCTCGTTTAAAGGTAGCGTGGTAGCTATTCCAGCGGGTCTTAACAGGCTTAATAAGCTGCTTAATTTAGAAGCCTTTCTACGGAGGTATGTTCTTATCGACTTAATATTGCTTGAATAGCTGTATAAGCTAAGGCGTGTTAATTAAATTAATAAGGTTATAAAGTATTCCAAGCGGTCCTTCCTTCTGCTACTACTTTAGGAACTCTTCTTCTTCTAGTATATTCGCATCCTCGTTTTCAAAAGCTTCTTTATTTTTACCAAACATAAGCTGCTAAGCAACTAGATTCAGGATATAGTAAGCGCAGTAGGCGCGCCTATAGGCCTTATTAAAGCTAAATTTAACTACCAGATAATTCAAACAAGTATTATTTGTATAGGCGTTGTCAGTAATAAAGTAGCCAAGCCGTTCCTTTGTGATCTTAAACGTATTAAGGACGTTGCTAATAACTTCCATGTAGTTAATTCCTGAGTGCTGGCCAAGCTGCGTGGGTAGAGTAAGCATATAGTCCACTACACGACCTTCCTTGTTAAGGTGATATATGTATACGCTGGTAAGAGCAAGCTTGCCATTAGGGGTCTGCTAGCCATTAAAGGATATATGTAGGAGTGATCTGGAGGCAGCGAGAGTCTTGGTAATAGAGGGGAGGTACGCTTTATAGTCGGCTAGTACATAGTCTGCTACCGCTTGATGATTGAGCCAGAGTACGCGCTTAGCCTTAGGATTCGCAATTCGTATTATATAGCAGAAGGACGAGGTTTCAAACTCTTATAGTGGGTAGTTATTTTTGGTAAGCCAATTAATAGCTAATTGCTTAAATATAGAGGTATTAAAGCCGCCAATAATTACGTTAGCAGCTTCTTAAGAGACGTATTGGCCTAAAGCCTAAAGTTGCTTAAGAATAGTGTGCCCGCGCTTTTTTAATTTAAATATAATCTCTCCATTTTTATTATATCTATGGCCAGGAGTATTTTTAGCAAGATGCGTTTGAGTAGCAGTATTAGCATTTAATATATCATAACGACTAGGGCCTCCACAGTTAAGAATTTTATGTTGGTGGCAGTACTTGCAGATAAAGATAATTTACTCCAGCTTTACCTGACTTTAGCACTTATACCCATATTTATAAATAAAGCTAGGTGTCCGCTTTAAGCTATAATAAGGGTTTTAAAGATCTGGAAGTCGTTTCTAGTCAATGCCATTATAATTGTTAATATTATCGTCGTCTGTAAGCTGGTCGGGCGCGGCGGCTTCTAATGATGAGACTGTAGGGGCTGAGGGGTTTTCTGCGGATATCGCGCTTATATTTACGTTGGTAGGGTCCTGTGCCATAGTAGTAGCGGTGGCTAAGTGGGTTCTATCAAATTGGTGGAGTTAGTGATGGATAAGGATAGAAAGGTGTTTATTGTTTACTGTAAGCTACGCGAGACTTTTGGTTGGCGCGGAAAAACGTTTTAAATAGGCTTAGCGGTTACCTAAAAGGGCTTGTTTACACTATTTGCATTACCTCGGCCACCAGAAAAACACCAAAGGTCTATTACCAACTACTGCTACTACTAAATTAACTATATACAAGCAATAAACAAGCAAGCAAGCAAGCAAGCAGGGTTTTGCTTGCTTATCAGCAAGTCTGGGTATTATCGTACTGGCTTGAGTCAAGTGCAATGCCAAAATCAGTATAGATAACACAGCCCTCATGCATCAGAATATTTTGTGGTTTGATGTCCTTATGTCGAATTGTTTGCTCGTGAATGAACGCAAGGCCACCGGCAAGGCATCCAAAAGCCCGCTCCAGGATAGTGCATTGCTCCGTTGTTGGGGGGTTTCCGGAGTCTGATATAGTTTGGAGATAAGTTGCTAGATCCCCACTATCAGCAACCGGGGTAAGAATCATGCCAACATCGCGACCGCAGGCGTATGTTGCAAATACGCGGATAATATGTGGATGGGGGGATAATCGCCGAATTATCTTGACTTCGTTCTGGAATTCTTGTTTGAATTTGCCTATATGCGGGCCGTGGTATCTCCGGAAGCGCTTGTGTGCGAACACCTGGCCGTTTGTTTTATCTTACACCTTTTCGACAGAAGCATACTGTTGAAATATGAGCGGTGCATAGTGTAATGTAAAAGTTGATTGTATTGCGTATAGAGGATGCGGGGCATCCTCTATACTAGTATAATTATATAATCATCACGTGACTACGGTAATGATCCTTGATTTCCAACACATACCCGCCAACCCCAAGGGTTTCATTATGCTTATAGGGTAGAAGTCTGCGATCTATGATATCTAGGTCATCCCCTTCGCAAACATGAATAAGATTACTTATCGTCGCGTTCATGTCAGGTGGAAATATAGAAGCGGTAAAAGACTAGAGAATTTTGCTCTACCATTAACGTTAGGTCAAACGTACAGTCGTTTCAAAAAGATCGGTAAAAATCGCCAAGCCGCACGACGCATCGCCCCCTCCATCAAAACAATATACTCCGTTATAGTCCTACCAATATAGCTCTATATTTT
>Ga0307507_10007150_pt1 | contig 16482 bp, 17 predicted proteins | sample 7_EM_MG_FD_207223 | JGI IMG/M metagenome (GOLD analysis project Ga0307507, IMG submission 207223) | Populus trichocarpa ectomycorrhiza microbial communities from riparian zone in the Pacific Northwest, United States - 7_EM | ecosystem: Host-associated > Plants > Roots > Unclassified | place...
TCAAGTCCTGCGAACTCATGTGCCTAAGCTAGGCCATCCGGTCGCAAGATCAATTACCTCGGACGTAAGTCACGGCGCGCAGGGATCGAGTGCAAGTCTGAGGTTGCCGGGAGGAGACGCCTTCGGGACCGCGACGGCGACGCGTTTCGGCCCGGACTGAGGGCGCGAAACCCGGAATCCAGAGGTGATGGCACAAGATTCCGGGTTCCTGCTGAGCAGGCCCCGGAATGACCGGAACAATTGTCAGAGTCAGAACACTAGCTGTGAAGTTGCGAGTTGAGGCCGTCCCAATTTGGTGTACGTCTGGTTGCCTCAAGAGCGCCGCTCTGGGAATTACGACGAAAAAGAAGGCCCTTCTGGCCCGAGAGTTCTTTAGCTTTCAGCACACGGCCATCTTCCAGAAGGATGCGCGCGCCTGCCGTGACATAACAGCCTGCTTCGACGATACAATCGTCACCCAATGAAATGCCGATACCGGCGTTGGCTCCGATCAGGCAGCGCTCACCAACTGCAATCCGCTCTTTCCCTCCTCCGGACAGAGTGCCCATGATCGACGCTCCGCCACCAACGTCGCTGCCGCTTCCCACAACCACACCGGCGCTTATCCGGCCTTCGACCATGCAGGGGCCGAGCGTACCCGCATTGAAATTGCAAAAGCCTTCATGCATGACGGTTGTGCCCGGAGCCAAGTAGGCGCCGAGCCTTACGCGATCCGCATCTGCAATTCGCACGTCCGCAGGCGTCACATAATCGGTCATGCGCGGAAACTTATCGACGCCTGTCACCTCGAACGCAAGGGCACGCTTTCGCGCTATGATTCGCGCTTCCGGTACACGAGAGCATTCACAGGGACCGAGTGTCGTCCAGGCAACGTTAGGTAACAGATTGAAAATTCTTTCAAGGTTCAGGCAATTCGGCTGGACGAGCCGGTGGCTCAGTAGATGGAGTCGAAGATATGCGTCGTGCAGATCAGTCGGCGCAGATGCAAGGGAGTCAATTTCTGTATGAATGGAAACGATGTCGACATTGCGGATGTCATCGTGTCGCGCATATCCGTCTGCCAAATCACCCAACGATCTGTTGATCTCGTCGCTGGTCAGCCGTACCGTTGCCCTCTTGTCGGCCTCCACAACCAGGCGTAGCCGAAGAAACCAGGAATCTAACACGCGACCATCAGCGGCAATCGTCGCAAATCCCTCGCCTCGCGCGCCCCTCAGCTCCATCGCCATTTGAATTTCTCACACTCCGATCCTACACGTAGTGCATACGCGAGTTCTCGTAGAAATGGCAACTTCCGGACTCTCAAACACGTCCGCAGTGGGTCAATGGCGGCTGTGACCGGCAGGCGGATGGCACAGCCGGTCTACCCCCAGCTCCGGAAATATCCGTGCATTCCAGCACTTACGCTTGGTGCCAGTTCCGGACTCATGCACTGCAGCAAATAGCAACTATTCGATCACCTCGTCGGCGGGGCTGACCAATGGAAGCGGAATGCTGAGACCAAGGGCTTTCGCGGTCTTGAGGTTAAATTGCCGGATCGAACCCGCTCGTTGCTCAACTGGATATCTTCAACTTTGCGCCCTTGATAATTCGATTAAGCAGCACGGTTGAACATGGCAGATAGGTTCGGGCCATAAGCCGTGAGCCCGCCAGACTCAGGGAACCGAGTTAATAGACCAATTGTTGGCAAGCGAGTATGCAGCGCGAATTCCGCAGTTCGGCGCGGTGATGTTCGGCCGCACTGCTTCCGTGCGCCGTGGTCGTTCGGGATTGTATTCAGCCGTCCACAATCGGCCGTTCACCGTGGATGTACTGCTCGAGTTGAGCAATGATTAACTTCTGATCACCGATTATGCTTTGGACAAGATCGCCGATTGAAACAATGCCAATTGGCTTTTTTCCCTCAAACACCGGCAGATGGCGCACGCGCTTCTCACTCATGACGGCCATGCATTGGTCAACGGATTGTTCTGGATGCGCAATGACGACGTGTCTTTCCATGATGTCCCGCACGGGCGTTGCGGGAGACGTCTTACCCTTGAGAACAACATTCCGCGCATAGTGCCTTTCGTTAATGATGCCAACGAGTTCCTCGCCTTCCATTACTACCAACGATCCAATGTCTTTTTCAGCCATTTTCGCGACGGCATCGAAGACGGTAGCATCCGGGTGAATAGACCAAATGTTCGTGCCCTTCTGATCGAGCAAATGCCGTACCGTTAGTCATTTGGATCCTCTTTCGGACACAAGCTCCGGCAATTTTTTGATACCAGTCAAATTTTCCATTGTCGCAGCTTCGTCATTGTCGCAGCTTCGTATTGAACGGCGATTGTGACGTGGCCGCATGGGCACCTTACCCCCACACGATCGAACTGCTTATGCTGTGCGGCGGCTTCTCGCTAAAGCGGCCATGTCGTGCATTTCCCATCAAGCGAGCAAACTGCGCATGACTTATACGGAGCAGCGTCTGGTGATCGCCCGCCTCCATATAGATCTCTGGCTGCGCCTCGATGCTGTCGTCCACGATGAGAGGCAGCGCGTAACAGTGACCGAGGGGCGGAATAGCCCCGTGCGCGCAATCCGGGAACAGCGGATCGACCTCGGATTCCTTGGCCATTTCAACATTATCGCCAAGCTGGTCCCTCAGATCCGAAAGCCGAAGGTGATGCGAGGCTGGCAGGATGGCGAGCATATAGCCGGCATTGCGCCGCAGTACGATTGCCTTGGCCAAACGATCCCCCGAAATCCGACAAGCCTCGGCGGTGCGTACGGATGACATGGTAGGGTCATGCGGAATCACATCGTATTGGATGTTTTCGGCGGTCAAGTATCGCTGCAGTGTGGGAGCTATGGACATGATGGACCTCCGCTGCGGCTTACGGGCCTCGTATCACTTGCTCTCATCTCTCACGGCTCCAGGGGAAGAGAGAAGCCGGGAAATCCGCCGCATAGCGGTGACCTATCGGCGGGCGGGGCTGTTCCTGTGGAGGATTGGGATCCGGCTCCACCACCTTCCGATAGAGATGCCAGGTGGCATGACCGAGGATCGGCAGAACAACGGCGAGACCAACGAAGAATGGCAGCGAACCCACTGCCAGCAATACCGCAACAATCAATCCCCACACGGCCATCTCAATTGGATTCATCATCACGGCCCGCATCGAGGTACGGATCGCGTCGATAGCTGTCGCATGCCGGTCGAGCATCAGCGGAAATGCGACGACGCTGACACACAGGGCAACCACGGCGAACAGCAAGCCGACGCCGCAGCCGACGATGATGAGCGACCAGCCTTCAGGCGTCGTCAGCACGCGCTCTGCGAAATCAGGGATGCTCGCAGCCGGGGCATAGCCGAAGGTCGCAACATAGATAGCATCCGCGGTGGCGATCCAGACCCCGAACAGAACGAGCAGGAGGATGCCGAGTTCGAGTATGGCGCCGAAGGACGGTGCGCGCAGGACGTGCATTACATCCCAGGCTGCTGCTTCTTCTCCGCGCTCGCGGCGGCGACTCAGTTCGTAGAGGCCGAGCGCGGCGAAGGGACCGATCAGGGTAAAGCCTGCGGCGAGCGGAAAGAGCAGCGGCAGCACCGAATGGCCAAGGACAAGTCTGAACAGGACAAGTCCGAGGACGGGATACATCACGCACAGGACGATGGCGTGAGTTGGGATGGCCTTGAAGTCTTCCCAGCCCAGGCGCAACGCGTCGCCCAGGTCGGAAAGGTTGATCTTGCGAACGACATAGGCGGTAGAGACGCCAAACAATTGCAGTTTGGGTCTTGCAAACACTGTGGCCATGGCTCCGGTCTCCTTGCCTGTGGTCGCAGGGGAGCGGAGCGCCCTCAAAACGCGCGCATCCGTCTCATGCGCGAAAATCGCGATCGAGCCCGGCAAATCAAGTTCAACGAGAAGGAGCTTTGCCGGACGACACCTGTCGCGACCGGTACAGTACAATTAGCGCGATACGCGATAGAAGCAAGACAGCTGAGAAAATTGTGCATCCGCACAAATCGATTGTTGCATTGCGTCATCGAATGGTCGGTTCCGATGAGTGTTCTCCGTCGCGCAATGCAGTCTGGCCAACACGCGCCAAACTAAGGCGGGCCATACTCCTCTATTGACGCCGGGCTCGACGGGGACCATCTTAACTGAACGCCCCGAGCTCCGATGAGATTGCGGTCGTGACGCGGAATGTTTGTCATGTCCCAACGTCGCGACAGGCAGAATGGGCGAAGCAAGAGGCACGACGACGGCGAAGGTGAACTCCGCCATCGCGACAGACGTGAGCTCCGCCCTTTAAATTGTATCCGCAGCCTCTAATGGCAAGGATGCAGAGGGATGGTTGTAGCGCTCATACTGCTTTTGGTAGCCGTGGCCTCGGTGCTGTTTCACATTTTCAGCCCGTGGTGGTGGACGCCGCTGGCCTCAAACTGGGGCTACATCGACGACACGATCACCCTGACGTTCTGGATCACCGGGGCCGTTTTCTCCGCGATCGTTGTGTTCATGGCCTATTGTGTCTTCCGCTTTCGTCACAAGGAGGGAAGGCAGGCAGCCTACGAGCCTGAAAACAAGAAGCTCGAATGGTGGCTCAGCGTCGGGACTGCGATCGGCGTCGCGGCGATGTTGGCACCCGGGCTGGTTGTCTGGCACCAGTTCGTCACGGTTCCGGCCGATGCGACCGAGGTCGAGGTCGTGGGACAGCAGTGGCAATGGAGCTACCGGCTTCCCGGGAAGGACGGCCGACTTGGCACCTCGAATGCCCGCAACATCAGTTCCGAGAATCCTCTGGGGTTGAATCGCGACGATCCCGCCGGACAAGACGACATCGTCATTGAGAACGACGACTTGCACCTGCCGGTTGGGAAACCGGTGAAGGTTTTGCTCCGCTCAATTGACGTCTTGCATGATTTCTATGTGCCCGAGTTCCGGGCGAAGATGGATATGATACCGGGCTCGGTCACGTATTACTGGTTCACGCCCACCCGCACCGGTACATTCGAGGTTCTCTGTGCGGAACTCTGCGGTGTCGCGCACGCGCAGATGCGGAGCAAGGTCATCGTCGAGGAAGAGAAAGAGTATCACGCGTGGCTGGAGAAGCAGCACACGTTCGCCGAGCTTTCGGGGCAGCGCAATGTCGCGAAAGCGGCCTATAAGAGAGAAAGCGAATGAAAATACCGACGCGGAGACGCCACATATCGTAAGGCGAACTCCTCGCTGAACAGGAGACCAAGGAGGGTATTCCGATGGTCGATATCCCGTTTGACACAGTCGCAGGCATCCCGCCGGCTGAAGTGGGTGAGGTCGAGCTCTATCACCCGAAAAGCTGGTGGACGAGGTACGTCTTTTCGCAGGACGCCAAGGTCATCGCCATCCAGTACTCGATCACGGCCTTGTCCATCGGAATGGTTGCGCTGGTGCTGTCATGGCTGATGCGGCTGCAACTCGGATTCCCCGGCACGTTCTCGTTTATCGACCCGAACCAATATCTTCAGTTGATCACCATGCACGGCATGATCATGGTGATCTATCTTCTCACCGCGCTGTTTCTCGGAGGTTTCGGAAACTATCTCATCCCGCTGATGGTCGGCGCCAGGGACATGGTTTTCCCCTATGTCAACATGATAAGCTACTGGGTCTACCTGCTCGCGGTCGTGGTGCTGGTCTCGACCTTTTTTGTGCCCGGCGGGCCCACCGGCGCCGGCTGGACGCTGTACCCGCCCCAGGCGATTCTCTCCGGCACCCCCGGGCAGGATTGGGGCATCGTTCTCATGCTGGCCTCTCTGATCCTGTTCATCATCGGCTTCACCATGGGCGGGCTGAACTACGTGGTGACGGTGCTGCAGGGGCGCACACGCGGCATGACGTTGATGCGTTTGCCCTTGACGGTGTGGGGCATTTTCACGGCCACCGTCATGGCGCTGCTGGCGTTCCCGGCGCTGTTCGTCGCCTCCGTGATGCTGCTGCTCGATCGCCTCCTGGGAACCAGCTTCTTCATGCCCACGCTCGTCGAGATGGGCCAGCTGACGAAGTATGGCGGTGGCAGCCCGATCCTGTTCCAGCACCTGTTCTGGTTCTTTGGCCATCCCGAAGTCTACATCGTCGCCCTGCCGGCCTTCGGTATCATTTCCGATCTGATCAGCGTCCACGCGCGGAAGAACATCTTCGGCTATCGCATGATGGTTTGGGCTATCGTGGGAATCGGCGCCCTCAGCTTCGTGGTGTGGGCGCACCACATGTATGTGAGCGGCATGAACCCGTATTTCGGGTTCTTCTTCGCCACCACGACGCTCATCATCGCCATCCCGACCGCGATCAAGGTTTACAACTGGGTGCTGACCCTGTGGCGCGGCGACATTCATCTCACCGTCCCGATGCTGTTTGCACTGGCGTTCATCATCACCTTCGTAAACGGCGGCTTGACCGGCCTGTTTCTCGGCAATGTGGTCGTAGACGTTCCGTTGTCCGACACGATGTTCGTTGTCGCCCACTTTCATATGGTGATGGGTATTGCGCCGATCATGGCGGTGTTCGGCGGAATCTATCATTGGTATCCGAAAGTCACCGGACGAATGCTCAATGAGGCGCTTGGGCGATTCCACTTCTGGGTCTCGTTCCTCGGGGCCTATGCGGTTTTCTTCCCCATGCACTATCTCGGTCTTTTGGGCATGCCCCGCCGCTATCACGACATTGGCGAAACGGCCTTCATCCCGGCATCCGCCCATGACCTCAATGCCTTCATGAGCGTGGCCGCCTTGATCGTCGGCTTCTCCCAGCTTGTATTCCTCTTCAATCTGATCTGGAGCCTGTTCAAAGGAAAAGAGGCTGGCGGCAATCCCTGGGGAGCGGCGTCGCTGGAATGGCAAACTCCGCAGACCCCGCCGGGGCATGGCAACTGGGGCAAGGAGCTCCCGATCGTCTATCGCTGGGCTTACGATTACAGCGTACCCGGCGCCGCCGGGGATTTCGTGCCGCAAAATGAACCGCCGGCCGGACTATTGGCGCAGGGGGCCCGTCCGTGAGCGTCATTATCCTGTTCATGGCAGGAATAGCCGCGATTGCCGGATGGTGGCTCTCGCAGCAGCGGCTGGCATCGAAACCGTGGCTAGAGGAAGGAGTACTTGTCGATTTTCGCGGTGACAATGCGTCGTCCCTGCCGCCGGCGAAAATCGGATTGGGCGTGTTTCTCGCGGTCGTCGGTTCGTTGTTCGCGCTGTTCATCAGCGCTTACTCCATGCGCATGAACATGGTGGACTGGCGGGCGCTGCCCGTGCCGAAGCTGCTGTGGTTCAACACGGGCGTTCTGGTCACGAGCAGTATCGCGCTGCAATGGGCGTACATTGCCGCGCGCCGGAACGACATGGACGGCGTCATCATCGGCCTGCTCGCGGGGGGAGTATCCGCCGCCATATTCCTGGTCGGGCAGCTCTTGGCATGGCAACAGCTCAACGTCGCGGGGTATTTCGTAGCGTCCAATCCAGCCAATTCGTTCTTCTACCTGATCACCGCGATGCACGGGCTGCATCTGATGGGCGGTCTCGTGGCCCTTGCCAGAACAACTGCCAAGGTGTGGCGCGGCGCTGAGATGACCCAGGTGCGCCTGAGCGTGGAACTCTGCGCTATCTATTGGCATTTTCTGCTGTTGGTCTGGCTGGTCTTACTCGGTCTGCTGACGGGCTGGACCGACAATTTCGTCGAAATCTGTCGCCTGTTGCTCAGCTAGGGGGGTGATACGCGATGGCAGAGACCACGCTGACAGACACCGTAGCATCGACCACGCGGCCTGCAGGCTGGCGAGGCATCGCCGCCGACTGGTCCTCGGATCAGCGCGCTTTCAAGAATGTCTCCTGGGGGAAGGCCATGATGTGGATCTTCCTCCTCAGCGACACCTTCATCTTCAGCTGTTTCCTGCTGTCGTACATGACGGCGCGAATGTCCACGACCGTGCCGTGGCCCAATCCCAGCGAAGTCTTCGCCCTCACGATCGGAGATAAGAAAATCCCGCTCATCCTGATCGCCATCATGACCTTCATCCTGATCAGCAGCAGCGGGACGATGGCGATGGCTGTCAATTTCGGTTACCGCCGTGATCGTGCGAAAACCGCGGCCTTGATGCTGGCAACAGCGGCATTCGGCGCAACGTTCGTCGGAATGCAAGCCTTCGAATGGACCAAGCTGATCAGGGAGGGCGTCCGGCCCTGGGGCAATCCTTGGGGTGCGGAGCAGTTTGGATCAAGCTTTTTCATGATCACTGGCTTCCATGGCACCCACGTGACGATCGGCGTGATCTTCCTGATCGCCATTGCGCGAAAGGTTTGGCGGGGAGACTTCGATGTCGAAAGGCGCGGTTTTTTCACAAGCAGGAAAGGGCATTACGAGATCGTCGAAATCACCGGCCTGTACTGGCACTTCGTCGATCTCGTGTGGGTGTTCATCTTTGCCCTTTTTTATCTTTGGTGAGGTCGCCGCATGACAAACGCAGCGCTACATTTGGAAGGACAGCAACACTCGCTACATCCTCACGTGCATGACGCACTGGCGTCAGGAACCACGCACACAAAGGGCCAGCAGCATCCAATCAAGCTCTATCTCGTGGTCTGGGGATGGTTGTTCGTTCTCAGCACGTGTTCGTATCTCGTCGACTACTTTGGCCTCCATGGCTATCTCAGGTGGTCGCTGATCCTGCTGTTCATGGTGTTGAAGGCCGGTCTGATCGTCGCCGTCTTCATGCACATGGCCTGGGAGCGGCTGGCCTTGGCCTACGCGATCCTGCTGCCGCCGGTACTGGTGTTGGTGTTTGTGGCGATCATGGTGTTCGAATCCGACTACACGCATCTCCTCCGGGTCATATTTTTCGCGCAAACGGCGTAGCTGCCATTGCCTCGTACCAAAAGGAGAACGGCTATGACCACCTACGTCATGCTTGCAAATTGGACCGAGCAAGGCATCCTGAAGGCGAAGGACTCGCCAAGTCGTCTGGACACCGCGAAAAAAGCTCTCAGAGAGATGGGTGGCGAGTTCAAATCTTTCTATCTGACCATGGGCGACTATGACATGGTTGCGATCTACGAAGCTCCGGACGACGCTGTGGCGGCGCGTTTCAGCCTGCAGCTGGGCATGCTAGGAAACGTCCGGACGCGCACCCTGAAAGCGTTTCCCGAAGCAGCTTATCGGGAAATCATCAACTCGCTGGGCTAATCGGCCAACGGTGAGCTCCGGAAGAGCCACGGACTTTTCAGATCTGGTTTTGGGAGAAGATGTTACAGGGCGATTGAATCGATTACGCAGCCGAATGGCGAATGCTCATGCAAATCAATCGTTCAATTCGTCGCGGGAGCTATACCAACATCGGCGACTATGTCGCGCTGACCAAACCGCGCGTTATGTCGCTGGTTGTCTTTACCGCACTAGTCGGTCTCATGGTCGCACCAGGCGGCATCGATCCCTTCACCGGCATCGTTGCTCTTCTTTGTGTAGCTGCCGGATCTGGCGCCGCAGGTGCCCTCAATATGTGGTACGACGCCGACATCGATGCCGTGATGGCGCGTACCGCCATGCGCCCAATTCCTAGCGGCCGTGTATCGCGCTCGGAAGCATTAGTTTTCGGACTGATGCTTGGCATGTGCGCCATTCTGGCCCTCGGCACTTTGCTGAACATGGCCGCGGCTGCGCTGCTTGCTTTCACAATTTTCTTCTATGTCGTCATCTACACGATGTGGCTCAAACGCCGAACACCGCAAAATATCGTCATTGGTGGTGCGGCTGGCGCACTCCCTCCGGTGATCGGCTGGGTTGCGGCCGCCGGAAATATCGGGCTTGAACCGCTCATCCTGTTCCTGATCATCTTCCTTTGGACGCCACCCCACTTCTGGGCACTATCGCTCAATCTTGCCGGAGAATATGCCCGCGCCGGTGTGCCGATGTTGCCGGTGGTAGCCGGAAGGGCCGAAACAAAGCGCCAGATTCTTCTCTATAGCGTTCTTCTGGTTCCGATCTCACTGATACCCTGGGCACTGGGGTTCGCGGGAGCCATCTATGGCGTGGCTGCGGCGATGCTTGGAGCGATCATGATTTTTCTCGCATGGCAAGTACGTCGGAGCAATGATGAGGAAAGACGGCCTGCTCGTCGCCTGTTCGTGTTTTCGATGCTCTATCTGGTCCTTCTTTTTGGTGCGCTGCTGATGAATGCTGCGCCCTACTCTCCGTCCCACTAAGTAGACGCATTCGAAGGGCCGATTCTAACGGTGAAGTTGCAAAACAAATCGGCTTGCCCGAGCGCAAGCCCCAATAGCAATTAGTACGCGTGACGGATCATCCTAGCTTCACCAAAATCAGGAATAGCTCAGACGAAAATGGGCAGGCTAACTTTGCGGCGTTGAGCACGACTTCCGTTCCGGGTCAAGGGCGGCTGTGGCCGGCAGGCGAGTGGCACAGCCGGTCTACCCCAGCTCCGGAAATACCCGTGCGTTCGGGCACTTACGTTTCGGGCACAACAGGCGACATCGTCGGCAGTCGCGAGTAGCGTCGGCGGCACAGCAAGTCCGGGCGACTTGGCGGTCCTCAGGTTAATGACAAAGTCGAATTTTTGTTGGCTGCACTATTGGCAGATCCGAAGGTTTTACACCCTTCAGAATTTTATCCCCATAGGCACCGACCTGACGCCAGGCGTGCGTTTATATTGGCCTCCGCAGCTCACTGGGCGAAACGCTACATTGCGCGCGGCTGCAGATGATTGATACCACCATCGTGCCGGTGCCCGGGTAACGAGCATGTCGCGATATAATTTCCCGAATGTTAGCCACCTCACGTTTTCGCACGCATCGGCAATCTAGGATTGAGTCAGCGAACTTGGTTTTGACTGGGCAAGAAAGGGCAAGACCATGGCAATAGGTGATGGAATTCGTAGAAATATCGCAACCGTTTCTCAGGTGGAGCGTGACCGGTTGCGCGATGCGATCATTGCACTGCATGCAAAACACTATCCAGGCGGACGAACCGATGTTCCAGCGGGCGGCGTCAGCCACTGGTTCAAACAGGACGAGATCCATGCACACACGCATGTTCACAATTGCCCAGCCTTCTTGCCGTGGCATCGTGAACTGGTGAACCGCTTCGAAGCATCGATCCGCGAGGTCGATCCGGATCTGTCTTTGCATTACTGGGACTGGACAACCGATCCGCATCCGCTGTTCACGCCAACCTTTATGGGCTCGCCCACTGGCTTGGCCGGCGCCCCTTGGCTAACGGCCGGATTTTATGTTCCGGGAGCAACGCCTTTCCGCTCGAACAACGAGTTCGATCCAAATAATAATCCTTTCGATCCCCCACGAGACATTTCCAGATCGGTCGGAACAGGTGCGCCCGTGACGACTGCGCAAGACGCTGCCATCGTGAATGCCGCAAACTTTCAGGATCTGAACACACTATTGACGCAGGCGCATAATGCGGCGCACGGATTCATCGGCGGGACGATTGGCAATCCGCACACCTCGTTCCGCGATCCGTTCGTGTTTCTGCTCCATTCCAACGTAGACCGGCTATTCGCCATGTGGCAGCGCCAGCCGAACCATTCGGAACGGCTCAACCCCAATCTTGTTTACGGCACAGACTCGAACAGCAAGGGCAGCGGCGATGTGCAAAGCGGCGATCCCTTCTGGGGAATTCGCAGTCCGCTAGAACCTTGGGCGGGACCGGAATCACAGCTCCCCTCAACCGGCGTCATCACCAACGTGCAAGCCACTCGGCCATGGGCTGCGCCAGAGAACCAGCAGACCGTGAAGGACTCGACCCATCCGTCGGTGGTCGCTCCGCCTTTGTACGACACGACAAATCTCAGGCTTGACGTGCTCGTTCATCTTCAGGACATCGGAGACACTCTTGCCCATGATGACGAATTCGCCGGAACTCGAGGGCAATCCCGGCGACTGGAAGGTTTCCAATTGCAGTCCGATCCGCAGGTCCCTGGCCTGAGCATGCAATACATGGCGCACCTGGAAGGCATCGGTGACGTGCCGTTCGTGAATGAGGGCCAATTCATCGGTACGAGGGGGCAATCCCGGCGATTGGAAGGCTTCGCCATTCGGCTCACGGAACCGGCAGCTGCGAAATTCGATGTAGTTTATATGGCACACCATCAAGGGACGGGCGACACGGGTTTCTTTCAAAACGGACAGTTCTGCGGAACTCGCGGGCAGTCCCGGCGTGTCGAGGGAATCCTTGTGCGGGTGTCGCCGAAGTGACTGCGGTGCCGGATCTGGGCGCACATCCCCTGAACCAAGGCGAGGCCCAGAGCCCGGTGCAGTACCAACATCGCGCGTAGCGCTGAGCCTGCAGGCTTGTCACCTTGTACCCAAGCGAGAGGATACCAGCGCGAAACAGCATGTTTTGCTCGCAGTCGAGCCGACAGCAGGTCAAGCCATGTGCGCCGTGCCCCGCAAACGGAAGATTCCAAAGCACTGGCGGGTCTCCGCGAGGCCCGACCGCCCAACAGGATTTCGAACCCTTCAGATGAGCTGAAGCATGCTACTAGCCCTGCTCTTCGGCCAGCACTTTTCGCACCGCCGGCCGCTCCGACATCCGCTTGCGGTGATCGGCGACCTTCGGCAAGGCCGCCAGGTCGACGCCGTCGCCCTCCAGCCATCCCGCGATCGTATAGAGATAGGGATCACAGATGGTGTACTGTTCGCCCATCACCCACGGCCCCCTGAGCATGTCGCGCTCGATCAACGCGAAACATGCGCCGACGCTCTGCGGCACCTTGCGCTTCATGTCGGCAAACGAGGACTCCTCGGTGGCCCAGCGCGCGCCGCGCAGCTTGTGCGCATGCGCCACGTGCACCGTCGAGCAAAGGTAGCTGTTGAAGGCCTGCGCCTGCGCAAACGCGAAGGCGTCGTCGAGCGGCGCGAGCTTCGCTTGCGGAAAGCTCTGTGCGATGAATGCAAGCATCGCCGGCGTCTCGGTCAGGATGCCGCGGTCCGTCACCAGCGACGGCACCCGTCCCTTCGGATTGATGGCGAGATATTCCGGACTGTTCTGCTGGTTGGCCTTGAAATCGAGACGTTCGGTGGTGTAGCCGGCGCCGGCCTCCTCAAGGGCGATATGAGACGCGAGCGCGCAGGTACCGGGGGCATAATAGAGTTTGAACATTTTGATCCTCACGGGAAGGACCCCGAACTTAGCGCCGCGGCCCGGCCGCCGTCCATCCCGAATGATTTGGAGGTGGGGCCGAAGCGGTGCTTTGTCGAACGCCGGCGGCCGCCTGCTACTTTGCATGGGGTTGTTTTCGATATTTTCGGAGCGCGCGGCCATGACATCGTGACTGACCTGCTGTCGCAAAAGGAACTGGAAGACATCGCCGTCAATGACAAGCGTGTCGCGGGCTTCCAGCTGGAAGGGCTCAACGCCAAGCCGTCGATCGTCCAGCTGGCGAGGCAGGCACTGCGAGCCTGAGCGATTTGACCTGCCCCAGCCTGCGACAGCGCTATCGGATGGCCTTCGCCGCCGCGATCAATCGCGCGTTGGCGGTCGCGGTTGCCAGCAGGGTGCCATCCTCGGTCGTCAGCTTGCCGGCGACAAAGGCGACGGTCTTGCCAAGCTGCACGACCTCGGCCTCGCCGATGATCGGTCCCGGCCTCGCCGGCGCCAGAAAATTGACCGTCAGCGAGATCGTCGCCGTATAGAGCCTGCCGTCCGTCATGACGAAGACGGCTGGCCCCATCGTGTCGTCAAGCATGGCCGTCAGGATGCCGCCCTGCACGAAGCCGGCCGGGTTGCAGAACGCGGCCTTGCCCTCGAAGCCGATCCTGATCCAGCCGTCCCCCGGTCGCGCATCGATCAGATGCCAGCCGAGCAGTCTTGAGGACGGCGGCGTGGTGAAATTGTCGAGCGCGGTTGCGATCATGGGAACCTCCATTCGGCTCCCGCGTAACGCAAGCCTGCTGACAGGGTGGTGTCAGCAGGTTGCCCCCATTGCGCGGGATGCACGGCTGCCGGCTTTGACAAATTCCAGGTTGGACGACGGTTTTGGGACTGGCGCCGAGGCCGTGCCGCCGCTATGAAGTTCGCGTTGCGCTCACGCGCACCGTAAGCGTCTCACGTCAGGCAACGCATTCAACGGGTCAGTTCGACTCGGAGGAATGCAATCATGCGCCGTCCGTGATCGACCGACCGAATTCCCGAGAGCAAATCATGACACCGTTTCCTGATCCGCGTTCGCGCGGGAAATTGCCGGCGCGTTATGCCGCAATCATCATGCCCCTTGCGTTGTCGGTTCTGATGACTTTCGTCGTGTCTGCGATTTCGACGCTCAAGAGTCTTGGACCCACGCCTGCTTTCATCGCGACGTGGCCCGCCGCATGGGCCGTCTCGTGGCTTGTCGCGTTTCCAACGTTGCTGGCGGTGCTTCCGCTGGTTCGGCGCATCGTCGCACGCGTGGTGGAGGCGCCGAGGTCGAATTGACCAAAGGAGGCGTGCAGCCAAGGGGACGGCGCACGCCTCAATTTCCCAACCCGTGCGCGATCACCTTGCGCATCACGTTAGGCAGCGCCTCGCCCTGCAAGGTCGCGATCGCAACCCAACGCATGCCGTCAGGCGCGCGCGTCCGCGCGGCAACGCGCGCGGTATGGACCACAAGCTCCAGCGGGAAGTGTGTGAAGACATGACTGACGATTCCGGCCTTGCGCTGCCAGCGCACGCCCTTCAGCGCCGGTGCCTGTGCAAGCGCAGCCTTGTCGTCCTGGGCGGCCCTCCAGTCGGAACCCGGCACTTCCGTCATGCCGCCGAGCAGCCCCTTCTCGGGACGGCTGCGCACCAGGAGTTCGTCGCCGCGCGTGACGACAAAGGCCGCGCCCCGGCGTAACGCCCCCGTCTTCTTCGGTGCCTTGCGCGGAAAGGTCTCCTGCGTGCCGAGCGCGCGGCCGGCACAGCCCTCATTCAACGGACAGAGCGCGCAAGCGGGCTTCTTCGGCGTGCAGATCGAGGCGCCGAGATCCATCAGCGCCTGCGCACTATCGCCGGCGCGAGACTTCTCGTCGCCCGCGCGAGACTTCTCGTCGCCGGCGCGAGACTCCTCGCTGCCTGCTCGACATTCGCCCAGCAGCGTCGCCGCCAATTGCGCAATTTTCGGCTTGGCCCGCGGCAACGGATCCTCGACGGCATAGAGCCGCGACACCACGCGCTCGATATTGCCGTCGACCGGCATGGTCCTGCGATCGAACGCGATCGCGGCGATGGCCGCCGCGGTGTAGGGCCCGATGCCGGGCAGCGAACGCAATCCCTCCTCGGTGTCGGGGAACAAACCATCATGATCGCGCAGGACCGCGACCGCGCAGGCGTGAAGATTGCGCGCCCGCGAGTAATAGCCGAGGCCAGCCCACATCCGCAGCACGTCGTCGAGCGAGGCGCGAGCCAACGCGCTGACGTCAGGCCAACGCGCCAGGAATTTCTCGAAATACGGTCCGACCGCCTTGACGGTGGTCTGTTGCAGCATGATTTCGGACAGCCACACCCGATAGGCGTCGGCGCGGTCGCCGGGCAGTGCCCGCCAGGGCAACCGACGATGGTGGCGGTCGTACCAGTCGAGCAGCAGCCGAGGGCGGCCGTTGTCGGCCTCATCCTGATCCGGCGAAATGGCTTTCTTCCGCCTGGGCGCGGCAGCTGATAGGGTCATCTGGCCATCGTATGCGATTGACGGCCAGGCCGAGCATCCGCACACACAATTGCCAACAGGAAACTGCACGCGCCCATGTACAAGCCCGGCCCGATCCGCGCCAAGCCATTGTCCGCCCTGCTCGGCGACGTGTTTTCCGACGCCTATGCCAAACAGGGCTTCGCGGCGCGCGAATTGGTGACGCGCTGGGCTGATATCGCCGGCCCCGACATCGCCAAGTATTGCGAGCCGATGAAAATGCAATGGCCGCGGCCGGTCGAGGGACAGCCGCAGGAACCGGCCACATTGGTATTGCGCGTCGAGGGACCGATGGCGCTGGAGATCCAGCACAGCTCGGACGTGATCTTGCAGCGCGTCAACCGCTTCTTCGGCTGGAGCGCCGTCGGCCGGCTGGCGCTGCGCCAGGCCCCGCTGGCGCGACGCCATCGTCCTGCCCCCCCTCCGCCGCCGGATCCGAAATCGGTGGCAAAAGTCGCCGAAAGCCTGTCGGCGATCGAGGACGACGACCTGCGCGCGGCGCTGGCGCGGCTTGGCGCCTCGATCAAGCGAAATTGAGTCTCGTTTCCCGAGTCTGGCGGTCGCTTCATTCGTTGCGACCTCATTGCCTGACTATGGATTCAAAAGGACACCAGAAATCCATGATTTCAGTGGGGTTTTGGTTCCGAACTGGCCTTGACGCACTCCGACGGCAGTGAAGAGAATATCTGCCAACCACACGCCCCGAATTGCGGCGCGCCATTGCCACAATGGCCATTTCAAGCTAGCGAACGGGTCGCCGTTTTACCTGTTCCGAACGCGCCAATCCGGGAGTCGAAT
>Ga0307507_10007151_pt1 | contig 16479 bp, 13 predicted proteins | sample 7_EM_MG_FD_207223 | JGI IMG/M metagenome (GOLD analysis project Ga0307507, IMG submission 207223) | Populus trichocarpa ectomycorrhiza microbial communities from riparian zone in the Pacific Northwest, United States - 7_EM | ecosystem: Host-associated > Plants > Roots > Unclassified | place...
TTCAGTGGGTTTTTTTTTGTAATATTTACATCGTGTACTTAATGTACCTCGAGACTCGGACTTTTGATTTTTTGACGATAAATAATATATATATAAATCGACTCGGACCCCCGGTGCCCCCTTGAGCCCAAGCAGAAGTAGGTAATGTTGCAATGGGTATTAGTTAACATATACTACAGTACTACATAGTACATGAAAAATGTACAGTGGTCTTTCAGAGAAGACTGGCGAGCAGCACACTACATTCCCAGTTGCGTGCCACGCTAGATGCTTAGCGTGCTAAATGAGTGCGGAATTTGGCGTGCCGCACGCTAAGTCCTGCTTGCGTGCAATGTAGCGTGACACGCCAACTGTGCACGCAACGTTGCACGGTAAAAAACTGATGCCCATTTTTTTTTGGCGCTCGCACTCGTCGCGCGACTCTCACTCGACTGGTTCTCCCGAAAACTGGTCGCATAATGGACGACCGGTCTATTTCGCGGTGAATTTCCTCAACACCAAGCAGGCCTGCCATTTTCATCACACGTCCCTGCCCCCAACCATGGTCGTTCCCGCAAGGACGGTCCATTTTGACTGATTCCCATTCAATCATAATTGACAAGTGACATCTCCCGTAATCTATGCAACTCCAGGCATGGTACCAACGGGAAAAAAGATTATATCCTCCAGTCAAGTACCCAATACTAGAAGTAGGCGTAGGCGATAAAATGACGATGAGATTACAACTAGGGAGAGTTGAGGCCGGATGATCGATGTTTTTTTAATACAATACCAAAGCAATATCGATTATGAGCCTCAGACCTAAAGGCTTGACGTTACTAGTCCTTCTGCCTTAATCTGCCTTGAAGCTGCATTTTTCCTTCGACGGAAGACCGCATAAAGGTTCAATATCAATGGCCAATCCCAATCGGCTCAATGCTATTACCGGCCAGCCACTAGCAGAGCTCCATTTTGTACTCGGGGTCGTGTTGCTAAACAATAACGGTAAGTTGCAAACACATATACTACAGAGTGCGCCTACCATTAGATAGTCGTGAATGTTGGCTGATAATGCATCTCGGGAGGTTGAAGGTAAGAATTCAGTGTCGAAAGGTTGTTTGAGAGCTGCGAAGAGGTTGGAGGACGGGGTGACGTGGAGGAGAAGCAGTGGAAGGGCATCTAGGGCGCCGCGTGCGAGGTCGCTTCTACTAACTTTGACGTGATTGGAATTTGATGTGAGGAGGATTCGTCGGAGGAGGGTCTCATCGAATGACGGGATGCCGCTGAGTCATATCAGTGCAATTCTGAAGCAAAGAAAAGGATAGCTTACGAAATGGAAGACTGTAAATAAGACGAACAACGAATCGATGCAGAGAGATAGTCGTCTGGCAAATGGACCCAATCTCCAAGCCGATGCTGGTCGTCCAAATATCCTGTAAGGTACTTCACCGCAAGGAAGAGCGGCCAACTTGAATCGGATTCAACCCACCCAGAACGCCTGATGAACCCCGACATTTCCAACTCTGAGATCGTCTGAGAAAGCTCGAACAAGAAAAACGAATTCTTGTGGTTAGTTGCACAAGTGAGTCTGATGAGGTCAGCAAGTGAAAGGAAGTTTTCTCTTCGCTGAACAAAAATATCGGCCATTTTCTATAAAGAGTGAAAATCAACACATCATAATCCATGACGAGGACGCACACTGGTTGATATACGGAATCCAAGTACACGAAAGAAAAAAGATGTGACCAAAGGCCAGATATTAAAATCTCCTCCAGAAAGGAGACATTTTGGGTGATTGGTTACGAGTGAAATGCCGTCGTTGATCGCCTGATGCAAGTTTGTGTTGGGCTTTACTTTTTTGATCAGATATACAATGTCTGAGAGAAAAATCAAATCTGAGTTGTAGAAAGATAGCACAAGCCGTGATACAATCCATTTCTGCCAATTCTCAGGTCGAACAAAATACTCCTGAGATCGTCTAGAATCAAGGAGGAACTCGGCGAAAGACAGGTGGTAGAATGTGATATGACCATCTTCATACTTCAATACAGGTGCGAGAGAAGCCAGCACAATGTCGCCGTCCAGCGAGCGGAAGTGCCCCTCGAAATCGAAATAGGAATCCAATGACACTGGCGTCCAGAATTGGGAACTTGATCTGGCTAGTTGAATGCCCAAGATCTCGATCATTGCAACGCGATTCTTGACCGACGAGACTAAAGCCAGATAAAGAACATCGAGTTCAGCAAATGGATCTTCTCTCGATTTAGCACCGGTAATGCCCAAGATGTATCGAAGCCGTTCATAAGGATTATCGTCTGGTGCCTCGATATATTGGATAATCGTCGAGGCATATATAAACTGGCCACCGGACTTCCTTACAATGTTCTCCAGATCGAATTCCAACAGCCATTCCTTCGGTATTCGTTTCCCGAATGCATGATTGTTCCGAATGCGATCTACATTTGCGCACAAGTACTCTCTGATGTCATCCCTCTCAGCGTCACAATCCTGTCCGAGTATCACTTGGTCCTGAGAACGAGGTTTCAGAGTGCAGGCAATTTCATTTTCGATATGGGGATCGAAGCGACTCGAGAGCAGACACACGAAAGGGAAGGATCCATTCGATAACAACTTATCCAATGCAGCGACAACACGGCGTTGCTCCTCCAAATTGCCACATTCGTCTAGTGCATCGACTACGATTACAAACGAGCGTAGACTCGAGTGAAAGCTCGGAAAATCTGATCGAAGTTGTTGGAGTGGTTTCAGGAAAAGTTCGAGTATCTTCAATTCAAGTGAACGTGACAAAATTGTCGAGTCGGCCTCAATAATTTTGGCAATGTATGGCCGAAGCTGAGGAATAGCGACGGCAACTTGGTATGCAATCGTATTCATGAGGCGTTCGGTCGTGTTTCGTGCGGAATCGGTACTGGAAAAGAAAAACCCAGCTGCATAACACCCCTTGGCCTTGCAGTTCTCTGCAATTTTGTTCAGGAGAGAGGTTTTCCCGGATCCAGCTGGACCAAGGACAAGGAAGAATGGTTTCTTCTCGTCTTCTGCCTCGATCCAGTACGTGATGGCCTTAATCTGCTCTTGACGTGTCCCCTCGAGGCACCCGGATGATGCAGACCGTTCATTCGAGTCATGGTATGCGCTCATGGCAATGGACTTCTCCAATTGATTAATTGCGCTACGTTCTGTTTCCGAAAGCTCTGTCCTGGGAACCATTTCCATTGCGGGAACTGAAGGAACAACATAAATTGATAATGGACGAAGACTGTTTAACTGTTTAACACACCTTCCAGTGTCTGTACCAGCTGATCCACTTTTTGTCCGACATCGTGCTTCATGAGATATTGTAACGTATGCACCTGAACATCAGTCAGCTTCTCCCACTCCGCGAGCGATACGCCCTGAAGCCCTTGATCAACATTCAGACGGCAATATAAGAACGAGTGAGTTTCTGCGTCGCGTGCGGTTTCTTCGGAACGCATTTCACAATCTGTTGCTATCCCCTTGAGTGCTCTTATCATATTCGTTGGTAATAGCCATTGGAATGCGTCGTGTTGGTCAAGTCTAATGACATCCGCTGCACCCGTTCCCAGGGAGATGACACATGAAATAGGCCTATTGAAGAAGAGCGATTTCGACTCTTCTATGACATATTTAACAGGGTTATTACAACCGAGACCACCATCGACGTATACATGCTTGATCGGGTCTCCGAATTCGATGGCTTTGAAGAAAGCAGGAGCAGCACTCGTTGCTCTAGCTGCGTCGACAATAGTGCAGTTGTAGGCCGGATTCGCACCCGGAATCCAGGAACGGAAAAGAGTAGGAAAACTGAAATTCCCTGCAGGCATTGCGCAAACAAAACTGAGATGAATTAGGAGGAGAGGGGTGTAACAATGAACTAAGCCATACCACTTCGCTGCTTTTTCATCCAACATACGTACAGATCTCGATTCCTCTTCATCCATGTTCAGCGCCTTTTGTATGACAGTCGCGATCGCGTCTTCTAATCGAGTAGCTTTGAATTTCCCATTCCGAGTCTGGAAGCCCCACTTCGGGGAAGAAAAGACATGTTCTGCGAGCGTTACGTAGGCACGAATAGCTTCATCTGCCGACATCCGTAGGCGGAAGAGCATTATCACAATAAGCCTAATGATAGAAATAATCTAGTGTTCGAAAACAAAAATAACCACCTACCCTCCAGTACTAGTTCCTCCAGCCAGGTCAAAGATATCGCACGGGCGTGGAAGTTCTTCCAGCTGTCTTTCTTGTTGTATTCGATACAAGATCTCCTTGAGCATCAGGAGAGGTGATAACCCCCGAATGCCTCCTCCATCTTGAGCGCAAACGGGATCAGACCTTGTTGTAAATGACTACAGGTGTTCGCACCTATCGACAATAACCGCAGGCCGCGAGTAGACTCTTGTGAAGGCATATGGTTCGCAACAAGCCCATATTTGTCCTATTTTTGCCAACAACTGTCAATATTAGCCTCCTGTTTACCGCAGCCTGATTCGTCACATGTCGAGTCCAACTTGTGCGATAGCAACGAAAGGCAACGAAGGTAGCTCTTAAAGTTTAAATTTTAAAGCTTAAATTTTGCCACCAACCATTTATGACATGCCACTGTGAACAAGCCGTAGTACGAGCCAGTACGACTAAAGTCTGTTAGCTCGGACATAACCGGTATAGACAAACAAATGTATACAGCATGCTTTCGTCGTTCGTTCATACCCACGTTGTTGCACTCGCGTACGCACGTATTTGAACTATGTAACCTTGTTATGAGGGAGAGGAAGAGTTGACCCGCACCCCACAGAGTAGGTCATATCACTAATTGAAAAGATACTAACGATTCTACCCAGCGTCACCGCTAGTCAAACGACCTCCACCACTTCGAAAACGAGCATTCGAGTTCGTTTTCAAGGTTTTGGGCCCTCTCTAGACTCTGGCCACCCACCTCTCTCTGTAGTGAGCTCAAACAACCGTTTTGAGCTTTCTCAGGCCAATATCCCCATTTTTACTTAAGAATCCACCCCACAACCCTCGAAAACGGGTATTCCAATTTCCAACTCATTTTCGGGGGTTTTTTCTACTGTTATTTAGTGTCTTAGTAGATACCACATGTATTATGTACACCCTAATATATTGATTTTCTGGCAAAACTCGTCAAAACCTTAGTCGGACTTTCTTGTCTGCCTCCCAGAATATTTCTAATACAAAGGTGCAGATTATGGGTGAAATTTAAAGAAGCAAGGTCAGTGATCCGAGTCTGAAGTGCGACCGAAATCGAACCGCGACCTTCCGGCCCGGCTTACCGTAGGTGCTTACTTACTACTGAGTCTTGTTTTGAATTATTGTCTTCAATGCATACTGATGTTTTTATCCGGTTTATGGAAAGTTTACTTAGTTCTTGTCTGCCATCCCCAGTGGGTTGGGCTTGACTGGGCAACAGATAAATGCACCTACGACGAAAAGGCATAGGACAATGATGTCGCTACGCAAATGTTGGAGTCGATGTCAATCCTGAAGTATATAAACGTTGGACATCTTTCAGCCCCATGGTAGCGAGGACACTTGGAAATCTTACACGAATTTCTAACATTTTGATCACATCATACATTCGTCTCGAAGTTCATCGACATCGTTAAACGACGACAGTTTGGTAAGGCAAATGGGATGGAAGTCTAGCAGGATGAATCCATCATCAGCTATGGGGTCGCAGGCTGAGTAATGCATATGCGTGGGTGTGAAATGGCGCTCAGTACGGTTTCCGCACAAGTCGAGTAAGAACGGGGTTGTTGACAAGGAGTTACTGTACTATAGACTGTGAATTTCAAAAAAAAATCGAATTTGACTTTTCGAGTCTTGTACTGAACCCGACCCATTGTCAACGTGTCAACTCTTGAATCTTCATTGCATTGACTAATAGGCATACACAAAATAACTCGAGATGAAGGGCGATTCAAAGTGGAAGAAATACTGGGCAAGGCTAGCCGGTTGTAGACAACTACACGAAAGCATGCTCAAAATCACTGACAACAACACTACGGTGTATAACATTCGTGCCATGAAGTCCCTAATTTGGATTGCGTGAAGGAGATTGTTGCAAAGCGATTCAGGGATATGCTGAAAAGATTGTGTGAAGGCAGCAGGACATTGCAGATAGTCGATGGCAACCAAACAAGCCTATCTGTACCAGATTTGATCCAGCCATCTTTTACGAACCACGAAGGGTCCAAGTTATCGATATCCCACACACGCACTGATTTGTCCCAGGAACCAGACACGATTCGGTTACCATCAGAAAATGCAACTGAGGTCACCATGTCCGTGTGTCCTTGCAGCTCCCTGAGCTTAGCACCCGTCTTTTCATCCCACACCTGCACTGATCTGTCATAAGAACAAGAGACGATTCGATCGCCATCAGGCAAAAATGCGACCGAGGTGACCCAGTTGGTGTGTCCTTGCAGCTCCCTCAACTGATAACCTGTCTTTGCATCCCACACACGCACTGATTTGTCCCAGGAACCAGACACAATTCGGTTGCCATCAGGCGAAAATGCGACCGAGGTGACGCTGCTGGTGTGTCCTTGCAGCTTTCCCAACTGATCACCCTTCTCTACACCCCACACCCGAACTGATTTGTCACAGGAAGCAGACACGATTCGATTGCCATCGAATGAAAATGCGACCGAGTTGACCGCACTGGTGTGTCCTTGCAGCTCCCTCGACTGCTTGCCAGACCTTGCATCCCACACACGCACTGATTTGTCCTCAGAACCAGACACGATTCGGCTGCCATCAGGCGAAAATGCGACCGAGGTGACCCAGTCGGTGTGTCCTTGCAACTTTTCCAACTGCTCACCCGTCGTTGCATCCCACACTCGCACTGATCTGTCGTCGGAACCAGACACAATTCGATTGCCATCAGGCGAAAATGCAACCGAGTTGACAAAGTTGGTGTGTCCCTGCAGCTCCCTCAACCGCCCACCCGTCTTTGCATCCCACATCCGCACTGATTTGTCACAGGAACCGGACGTGATTTGATTTCCATCAGATGAAAATGCGACCGAGTTGACCGCACCAGTGTGTCTTCGCAGCTCTCTCAGTTGCTCTCCCGGTTTCGCATCCCACACCCGCACTGATTCGTCCTCAGAACCAGACACGATTCGGCTGCCATCAGGCGAAAATGCGACCGAGTTGACTGCACCGATGTGTCCTTGCAGCTCCCTCGACTGTCTGCCCGTCCTTGCATCCCACACACGCACTGATTTGTCTTCAGAACCAGACACGATTCGGCTGCCATCAGGCGAAAATGCGACCGAGGTGACCCAGTCGGTGTGTCCTTGCAGCTCCCTCAACTGATAACCTGTCTTTGCATCCCACACACGCACTGATTTGTCCCAGGAACCAGACACAATTCGGTTGCCATCAGGCGAAAATGCGATGCAAATGACACGATCACTCGTAGGTATGGACATCAAGGGTATTGTGATATCCTCCGGCAGTGAAGCCGACGGAATAAACCTAAACCTCTGTCTCCAAGCTCCCCAGATTGTCGAGTCTTGATTCCATACACACAATCCTGATATGTATAAATGTGGTGTTGATTTCGAGGCAGGGCTCCCCGCAAAGAAAGCTGTGAAATTTCTCGCATCTGTTAGTTGTAATAGAAGATCAGGACATTCCTTTCCCTAAAAACGTGTCAAGACAATTCTGCTTGGGGATGATTGTGTGCATTCTTACCATCGCAACCCAGGATGCGGCGTCCTTCAATAACGAAGGACAATCATATTTTCTTCCAATCAGATTCATCGCCTCGATCCAGAATAGCAGTTTATTGCAAAGAAAATCCCGCAGACCCCAAAGTAGGTCATCAGTTTCTCTCTCAGCAGGTACCGTCCGAAGTAGATGCCTCGCCCAATGCCCCAGCACATATCGGAGAGTCGGAGGGAAAGTCTTCTCGATGGAAACATAGAGCCCAGGCACCTCCGAATCGAAGACATATGACGAAGGCAGATTACACATGTTGAAATGCAGGGAATTCTGCATAACGGAGAAGCACCGGCGGGCAAGGCTCCCATGATGAGTAGGCGCATCGCAGAATACATCGATGACGTGGTGTGTAGGATGAAGGATGAACTTGGCTCGATTTCGAGAGAAAACAAAGTCAGGAAACGAATCATGGTACCAATAGACACAATCATCCTTGGGGGAGACGAAAAGGACGGCACTTAGAGAATCAACAACTCTCACCACTGTGTCCGGTTCGGTATTCGTGAGATCTGCCAATACAGAAATGTTTATCCTCGACTCTGCACAGACAATGGTATGGAGGATCTGCAAGCGCCTGGCACGGACCCTAGCGTCACGAAAGGCGTCACTCAATATCTGCTCGTACAATCCATCCACGATCATCGATCGTTCGTCATTGTCGTTCACTATTGCTTGCAAATGGAACCGCATCTCGGAGACTGTAAGACAGCTGTATGGGGGAGATATAAATTTCACAGCAGTCGCTGCATAGATGAAAAGCCCGCGCGCCTGCTTCGACAGCAACAACAGTTCAGGCTCGTCCTTTAATTCTGGAAGTGCTTCCCGCAGGTACTTCGCAATGTCGCTTTGGGAGTCGGCACCAACAACCTCGTGGAGTATGCAAACCGCATTCGGAGGGAATGGTCTGCAGATGTCGACGATTCGGGGGTGCGGTCGACTTGTCACAAGGAACTTGATCCCTACTAGCTGACCGGCATGAATAACGCGAAGCAACTCTTCCAGAAATTCGGTCCCACGGTCGTTTTCGTCAAGAGCATCCACGACAACGACAGCTGTTGGCATAATACCGTCTTTTCGTTGGGCTATGGAGGCCTGCCAAGGCTTGACCAGTAGTTCATCGATTTGGATGCGCAAACCGGCATTGACAACCTTTGAGTTTGTTTCAAGGACAGACGAAACACTAGCCCCGTACGAGTTAAAGAGTTCAGAAAGGTCATGGCACAAAGTAGTGACAATGAGCTTCGAGTTCTTGCTGTCGAGCTGGCGTGAGCAGAAGAAGGAGGTGAATGGCAGGTGAAGTTCGTTAAGCAGCTCGCAGATCGTGTAGGCGATGGTGGTCTTTCCCAGACCAGCCAATCCGATGAGAAAATATACTGGCGATGCTTTCGATGGGTCTATCTCGTTGAGCCATGCCATTATCTGCGCGATGATGTCAACACGTGTTCCATCGGTGCAAGAATGACGAGTAAGGTTGTCGAGATAAATGGCAGCATTGAAACCTGCATCACGGGAACGAGGTAGGGATTGAAAGGCGACATGCTACAATCTTAAAAATATAGCATTTTCGAATCAACAGCAACATACCTTCCTGATATCATCATCTCCTAGTCAAGCCCACAATTAGATCGGTAGTCCAAAGTCATGGGGACCTTACTTTTACCTTTGTCTGGTTGCTCGTTGGAGCTCTCATCCATGGTCTGCAAACCATCGACGCGAAGGAGGGTCCCAGAGGAGTTTGCGAGAGATTCTGGGGAAGTCCCAGGTGGCTTGCTCGAACTACTCGATATCCCAGCTTGCACCGCATTGTTGGGCGGTGGTGGGCGGTTTTTTAGAACTCTAATTGTCGAGGACAGTGCTGAGGGAAAATGATGTTGCTGGTCGCCCATGTCGTGGTTGGGTTGCAAGGGCAATCCGCGATAACCAATGCACGCATACTGATATTGATCCCATCGGGTCTGAATTTACACAAGAAGCCGAATTTCAATTTTTCCCTCCACCCAATCCCTCCGGAGATTTTCGGGAATTTATTTTACAGTACTTTAGCATGTCTCCCACTTTTACCAAGGGATCCTGGTATGAGAATTACATGTGGGAGGTCAGCCGAAGTGGAAAATCAGTTGAAGCAGAGTTTTTCCAATAAAGAATTATATTATAATATATGATTACGATGGTTGTAAATGTGCTACGACCGTACGGGCGTGGGTTGCCTAAAAAAACCCGGAGGTTACCCATGGTATTCCCTAAGTGTATGGAATTGTGACTGACCCATAGAACTTACATCTTCAAGTTGTACTTATGTAGGCTGGGGCCTTGGCTAAATATAGACTCGGATGTTTCTTTCCCACGTCTGTGATTCTCAAATTTAGAGCTTGAAATTGGCACCTTTTCAACATTCCAAGTGAGATGGATGCCCTTATAACGCAATCCTCGGACCACACAATGAACTCTGTGGTCAATCGTACGACAATACCAAAGTCGTTGAAGGACGATCGTGATTTAGCCCCAGACGTCAACTACAAGCACTTGGCAAATAAGAAGTTGCGGTCGCAACTAACGCGACAATCCAAGCATGAAGTTCGTGCAAAGGCTCTTATTGAAGATGCGGACATGTTTCTAATGGAAGATGCAGGAGGAATGGTTGTTGAGAATGATCTGGAGCGAACGTGGAGGATTGGCCAGAGTGAGATTGTGAAGGCCGCTGGACAGGAGGCCGCGAAGGGCAGACGAGAATACAAACTGGATGGAGGTCCATACCATTCACGGTATACAAGGAATGGAAGGTTAGATTTTTAGTTTCTTGCTTGATCGTACATTACTCATTGCTAAGTCAGGTATCTTGCAATAGCAGGTCGGACTGGACATATAGCCACTTTTGACTGGCAAACAGGCACACTACATGCTGAATTGCAAGTCCAGGAAACATGCCGAGATATTACGTATGTTATACATAAATTTTTTCTGAAGGAAAATCTTCAATGTTCACTATACAGGTTTTTACAAGACCATACGTTCGTTGCCGTTGCACAGAAAAAATACGTTTTTATCTACGATCGCGATGGTGTGGAGTTGCACTGTTTAAAGGCCCACATAGAACCTACGAGATTAGAGTTCTTACCATACCATTGGTTACTGGCCAGCGTGGTACAGTCCAACCCGTCTTTTTGTTTTTCGCCCCACTAAATTTCTCCTATACAGGGGAATGCGGGCTATCTAAAATATCAAGACACATCGACTGGCCAACTTCTAGTCGAACACCGCACCAAATTCGGTACTTGTAATGTCATGACACAAAATCTGCACAACGCGGTGCTCTATCTCGGACATCAAAATGGTTGTGTGACCCTATGGACACCTAACCTTCCTCACCCGGCTGTTCAACTTCTTGCTCACCTCGGGCCTGTGGTCAGTGTCTCAGTTGATCCAAGTCAAGGTGGGAGGTATATGGCTACATCCGGGAGAGATGGCACAGTAAAAGTGTGGGACTGTCGGAATTGGAAAGGTGCTGTTCGGGAATGGACAGTGAGAGGAGGTGGCGATCCAGTGTTGGAATGGAGTCAGAGGGGATACCTTGCAGTTGCAAGCAGTGGTGTGGTGAATGTATGTTTTCATCTCTTCCTTCGATGAAGTGGCCACGGATTGACCTTTCGGATGATCTAGGTTTACCAACCTCCCTCAATACACACTCCTTTCATCTCTAAAACTCAACCCCCATTGTACATGACACATCCCATTCCGCATCGGCCATTAACATCCGTCCGCTTCGCACCCTTCCAAGATACTTTGACTGTGGGCCACGGTGCTGGTCTTTCGAGCATTCTCATTCCAGGCAGCGGTGAACCAAACTTTGATAGCCGTGAGGCCGATCCCTTCGAAAACAAGAAGGCTCGACGTGAGAGAGAGGTTAAATCACTTTTAGACAAGGTTCCTTTTTTTTATACTCCTTGTGAAAATGCATACTAAACACACCTGCAGATCCAACCTGATCTAATTACACTGGACCCTGAGATGATTGGCAACCTTGCACCCCCTTCAAAATTAACGACTATTACTGCTCCTGATGGAAAGCTGCGTTCTGATATCCCATATGCACGACTACCTCGATTAGAGCGTCTGAGGGTTTCAGGGAAAATAGATAACACAGAAGAGAAAAGTGAAGACGACGGGGATGGGGATGAGGAAGCAAGGTCGAAAACGAGAGAAGAACGAGAGAAGAAAAAGATGAGGGGCAAGAACAAGAGCATGAAGCGGTACCTCAGGAAACACAGGAAAAACGTGATCGACCCTACTACGGTACTGGCCTCATACTCTTTTTTTTTTGTCTGTATCTTATGTCGACTCTACAGATTGCAATACGGAAGAAGCTGGAGAAGCAAAGAGAAGACAAAAGGAGAGCTGTCATTGAAGCATCTGGCAAAGTGGTTGATGACAAGCCATCTGCTTTGGATCGTTTCAAACGGACAAGATGATTTCCATTCTAATGAGACGATTTGCTTCGCTGCCGATACCCTGAGTCTGGTCAAGATGAACCTGGGTAACATCCCCGTGTCTGGAAGTATTTTACTGCATAGAGTTGTTTATTTGTCAACCCATTTGTCTTCAGCCCTTTAAATCTCATCCCAAAGCCCTCCTGGACCCAGTCCTCTCAGATCGCCGAGAGATATCGATTGCATCACATCATCATCAACATTGGAGTTAGCAGCAGCGATTTCGCCAAACAGCTTCGAATCCCCTGTGCAGACATCTGGCTGAGATGCCTCGGGTCATAGAATATGTCGCCGTTCTGCAACTCGAATTCAAATATGTACCGCATCGGGGCCCAGTGGCAATTGCAGGTCGGATGAAATCATATCTGGAAGAAATTCGCTTGTATTCGCCTCGCCTTTGCCCATGTCCCCAGTGTTGGAGACCCTGAGCTCTGATCGCCTAGTGTCGTGGAGAACTGCCTCCACTCGCCAACTGCAGGAGGTACACATCGGCGACCCTTCTCCCTCTCAATAATGCGAACATTAACAACCTCACTTTCTGGACCTCCCAAATCCGAACGTGCATACCTCGAGGCCACTTACCCTCGACTCGAGAGTTTCCAATACCGCGACAGCAAAGTTTTTGACACCACCTAAGTTGCCTTCTCGTTTGACGTTTTGTGCTGAATTCCTCGAGACAGACATTATTGATCTGTCACCTCAGTGCTATTCATGCGGAAATCCTCTGGTACCACGACACCTACTACTCCGCCAATCTCCCTAAGGTAGTTGCTTGGAAACTGCCACCTCCAACAACTCACCATTGAAATATGTTGAGTGCCAAATCTCGACTCAGATGATTGTCGAGTCTCAGGGTCTTGACGGACCCTTCGATACCCTTCCCCCCATCGATCTCTACGTGTATATTGGTCACCACGACTCCGCTTCACCCATACCATGGTGCGTTTTGGCTTGCGAAGCATGGGTTGACTGTACAGTGAAAAGGATGTGCCGTTCATTCATCCGGAAGAGACTGCTCCAACATTACCTCGATCTTATATAGCAAAGGGAAACAACGACATATTACACATGGTAGTCAGCGAAGTAACAATAGGTGATTGGAAACCATGTTCCGTACTTCCAGGAAATACAATCGATGATTCTTACAGTGTAAAAGGTTCGGTCACGATCAAGTCACGATGAATGCACTGCATGTGACCCGGTTGCTACTTCTGCACATCGTTTAACCTCAATGTTCGACCTCTCATGCCAGTGGAACTCCCCGGGTTTTATTTCGATGAAAATCGAAATCGTTACTTTCCGATATCTTCTCAACCAAGCGCATCTAAGTCTCTGAATCCACCAGCACCAGAAATTACCGTTAGTATTGATGCCGAACAGCCACGATCTGACGAGTTACAGGAAGGGAGGGGCCCCAAGCAACGAAACACCCCATGGAGGTTCCAGCAGAGTAGGTTAGCATCTTCGAGCTACACCAAAATCATGCGAGAATCCCAGTATGTTGTTGGACTTTCATAAATTAATCCTATCTAATCTACAAACCACTTTAGCCAGAACACATGCGTTCACTATGCTCATTCTACTCTCTGGAGACATGAGAAAGTGCCTACTTTCGGTGACATACGCGCAATCTATGTCTGTTTTGTGTGCAATTCACACAACAACGAATTGACATATGAATAGTGCAGTAAAGTAGGCGATAAAATGTGGCGGCTTATTGGAGACAGTCAAGGATGGCTTTACAGCGCCAAGGAATTAACGACCAGCGAAATCGACACCACACACTACTGGTCCGCTGACTGGAATTTGCGCCCTTCCTCCCCAGTTTGTCGTCATCTCTCCTCTCAGAATTTTGCACTTATCACTTTGCGTAGATTACTTCCATTTCGGTTTCAGAAAACCGATTTCTGTTTGTCATTCAAATCTTGCATGGTATCGGTCTTGACTTTTTATAGGTCTACTTGCCTTGGTCCCGGAAAGTTTTCTGTACAAGACTTGCATTGCCCAGAGTATGTCCATCTTATCTGATGAAGGATAATTACCTGGATTTTATTATGTCTAGACGAATCTTTTTGTTAAATTTGTATGGCGTCAAAGACATCCGAACTTCCCACATACAAGGCAAAGAGGTCGTTCTTGGTACAGTATCTTGCTTCGACTTTAAACAATCCCTTTCTGAGATGATGTCACAGGCGCAAAAGAAAGGGTAGTTTATATCCAAGACATTGATAACTCAACTTCTCCTCAGCATATTAACACAAAGAGCGACGTCTTTACTGTACTCCAAAAGAGTGTACGTGATTTGTGCCTGTTGCTTGCTGCTCTCTCTCAACATGGCAATTTGTAGCACTTGGTATATGCAGGCGAACGGAATGGTACTGTTGAAAGATTTGATATCCGCGTCCCATCACATCAGTCTCAGAAACTTTTTGACCAACGATTTGGGCTACGACCTCGCAGTTCAGTTCTCAAACTGGATGTCGTACAAGAGCATGAATTGCTCTTAAGCCACGTCAACGGCGATGTAGATATTTCGTCTTTTATTGATGTTTTCCACGGACTTATGAAGAACTCTGCTACAGCTTGCCTTGTTTGACCTTCGATTTTCGACTGCAAGTAAAGCTGAGCCGATAACTGTGTTTGAAGGGCATGTCAACAACTATATTGGCCACCTCGTCTGTTTGGTTCCAGTAAATTGCATATAGATTTATTACTGAAGCTTGACATATAGGGAATGGCAATTGATCCAGACCAAGATTTCCTCTTCGCCGCTGGTCAAGATTGTCGGCTCAGGGCCTGGTCTCTTCGGACAGGCCTTCCACTTTGTTCCAAAAATTTGCCTGACAATCAACCAAATCCATTCAACAGTCTCTTTCCTTCGCCAATATCGGCACTTCAAGTTACACGGGATTCGGGGACAAAGAGTCTCTCATTATGGGCAGCTTATGATCATGACTTATGTAGATTTCATCTCGGACAACGGGACTATCCTCAAATTTTGGATACGGCCCGCTGACTCTTCTTTTTCATTAATGTTCATCAGGCTCCTCATAACCATGTTGCAATTCGTACTGGATTCTTTAAACTTTCAGTCCGCCAAATCTTTCCATGCGATTCCTTTCATACAAACCATGTCTTCTCTCTGTAGCTACATTGATTCTTGTCATCCGCAAGATAAATCCACTCATGTTATGTATAGCAATCAAAGCAAGGTTAGCGTATCTGAATATATCCCTCTCCGATGTCTACTGTATCACCAGATTCCTCATTTCAACTGCTGCACCACTGGTTGTTATGTTATAGGTTGTACGATCTAATAAAAAAAGAATATTAAATCCCATTAGACTATGATTGCGCAACTATCACGCACAGATGTAGCTTGCTGTCCAGCTTCACGGAAGATTTTCAAAGCCTCCCATGCTCGACCTGATGTAATACTTTCTTTAGCAAGCCGAGCACCTTCAGAGAAATTATGAGCGACGCCGGCGACGACAAGCAATGCGGAGGCATTCATGGCAACCCAGTCCATTATTGGAACCAAATGTTCAGGTAGTTGGTCACCAGAGGTAAGCAATTTTCTGAAAGTTTCGGCATTCTCTTGTGGGCCACCTCCTGCGACAGCTGTTAACGGGTAGCTGGGTAGCCCGAAATCGGAGGGGTTCAACGTCTTCTCAGTGATCTTTCCTTGGTCAACTTCCCAGACATGGGTTGGTCCTGCACAGCTGATTTCATCTAACCTCTCAGCACCACATACGACCAAAGCACGCTCGACTCCTGCCTCGGAGACGGAAGAAGCAAAAGGGTAACCAAGTTCTGGTTCTGCTATACCCAAAACCATTCCTTTCGGACTTGCGGGGTTGAGAAGAGGTCCAAGCAAGTTAAAAATGGTTCGAAAGGGAAGCGCTTTGCGGTAAGGGGCGATACAAGCTAGTGCTGGGTGGTAATGAGGCGCAAGAACGAACGTGAATGGAATACGAGCTAATGGTATGTGAGCCCCTGGAGTTGGAGCAATGAACCTGCAGTCCAAAGCCTCCAGCAGGTCTGCTGAGCCCGAGGATGATGTCGAAGCTCGGTTTCCATGCTGCACAGGCCGAGATATCAGGATCAAGATCGAGGTGAAGGATGATACACGAACTTTGATAACCCTTGCACCTGCACCAGCAGCCACCACACCTGCTGTAGTGCTAACGTTGAAGAGGTCATGCCCATCGCCACCAGTACCAAC
>Ga0307507_10007152_pt1 | contig 16475 bp, 25 predicted proteins | sample 7_EM_MG_FD_207223 | JGI IMG/M metagenome (GOLD analysis project Ga0307507, IMG submission 207223) | Populus trichocarpa ectomycorrhiza microbial communities from riparian zone in the Pacific Northwest, United States - 7_EM | ecosystem: Host-associated > Plants > Roots > Unclassified | place...
GTCATCTTATCATCACAACACACGAATCAGTTGACACTGGACTGGATTTACCTCACCATCGGATTTGAATTTTGGGACAAGTACTCGTCTCTTCATCATCAATTTCTCACAAGGCTAAAATAATACGGACCAGAGGAGAGGTACGGTGATTATGAAATTCTCTAACCAATCACAACCGACTAGTAATTTGGCTCATTGGACCGGCTGGCCAATAGATGGTGAGTGTTGGAAATGCCTATGTTTGACCACACCAACAACGTTCGTACTTCAAGATTAGTATACGCTTCCAACCTGGAAATTTGAAACTCCTTGATCACGTCATTTGCAGTTTTCAAATTCGATAACCCAACTCGGAAACCTCTCTATCTGAGCTCTGGCTGGGAAGGATCCCTTTCTCCCAAACACTTTTGTGCACAAGTAGCCGATCCGATGGTTATAAATAACATGAATTGGGAAATGCTATATATGTAAGTATGAAGTTCAAAGTCCAATGTTCTTATTGCAAAAACCATTCCAACTAGTACGAATAACTTTGAAGAACACCTTTCTTTCAGTTTCCCTTATTTTATACATATGAAACGTCCTTCCGAATCACTCAGGCTCACTTGAACGCAGAGCTTGCTGTTATAGTTATTCTCGGTGTCATCATTCCTTCCAATATACATCGCCTCCAGTTGGCAGGTAACTCGTTCACTCATGACCAACAGCCCCTCTTTACACCTGAACTCTATAGTAATAGATTGTCAGAACAGTACATATACATTTTGACAGATAAAACTATTGACGACTACGATCCGATACCCCGAATGAACATGCGACTTTATGACGAGTAAGAGCATATGCAACTTTACCTTGGATTGATAATTCTAAGAGACTTTCGACAACCAATCTTGACTCTGAATCCTGACTCTGTGTAGATTTCGGCAACACCCGGATACCAATGCTGAATCTGGTAACTTGACTTCCTCTTTTGTCGAAAGTTAACTCACTTTAAATGCAATCCTAGCGCACAATAGACATGCAATGACAAACGAAATTCTGTTGCACAGCGGGTAGAGTTCTGTACGCAGAAACTAAATCCAAACATGTGTTCAATTGATTCTAGGAAATGATTTTTATGATTCATTGCAGCAATTACAGAACAAGCAAGGAAAGCAATATGAAAGCAAGTACTGTATTCACCCTGACTCCCGAGAATCCAACTCTAAGGCATTGAGTCTGTACAGGTGAAGTGCACCTGTACCCCTCAAGGCACTTCAAAATGGTTTCGCGCATTACCTGCGTACGCCGACGGACGTGACTGGGAGGAGCAATTCCGAATTCCATTTGGGATATGTCGGATTTCCGACAACCCCGTCCTGTGGGTTCACAACATTCGATGGCGATAATTTAGCGTGTAAAGATGATTGGGAGCCAGCGTCATTCAATCAGCCGCGGTTTCGTCGGTTTGGACAGCGGCCGTACGAGGGTGTTTGGTTTCCAGCGCTGGAAGTTCCACAAAATCCGACCCGCAAATGACAAGAGGGGGCCATGCAGGCCGCGACCGTGCTGATTCGGCAATTATTCCACGAGGTTTGTGGTACGCTTGAAAAAGGTTGAGGATGAATCGACACCCCATGATGGTCGTGAATGAGCAGGACAACATAGCAGGGATAAGAAAGTATTGGGGGCCGGCGACGAGCCAGACGACGGCAGTCAATAGATATGCAATAAAGACACTAAATGGAACGATGAGTGGGAAGCTAACAGTTGAAATTACAATGACGTACACAAAGAAAAAGCTGAAATTATCACGGAGAACGACGTGGAGTAACCTCGCACCGCGCCAATTTCCCAGTTGGCGATGATTGTACCAAGCAATGCGGAAAGCAAGCACGAAGAGGAAAATTTCAAAGAGGAGGACGGGAAGCCAGAAGGCGGCAGCATAGGGTGGAAAGCGTGTCACGGTGCAGATTTGCATTGAGCCCAAGGCCAACGGATGCACTACATCAGCGAAGGTGAAAATCAGCCGAGGCATCTCGGAGGCACAAAATGTTGTTACCTTCAATGAAATAGGTGGTCACGATGCCGATTGCTGCCACAGCCACGATCTCCACACCCCACAAAATGTTGATGATATTCGACATTTTCCTCCGATATAACGTCTTGATTCGAAGCTGCATAACAACTTTGGGGAAGGATTAGAAGTGGTGTGCAGCTACGAACTGACGCTCACCCTGCGACAATAGAATGATTACCATGGCTACTCCACCAATGACTTTTATCCCGATATTGCCTTTATTCATATTAGGCGCTTTCCAAACGAATTGGTCACATCAACTCACAACTTCATGGTTAGGAATTGGTATATTTAATCAGCAATTAGGACAAGCGAAATGCCCGAGACTCACAACTAAAATTGCAAGTCAACTTCATTTGTAACAAAAGAGGAATTCTGCTTACAGAATGTGTTGCATGAAGGTTCAAGAATACTGGGAAATAACATGTTAGAAATTATTATTTTGCTTTCGATAAGGTGTAGCTTACCGACACTAGCTGCACTGCGAATTTCGATTGAGCTTTTCGAGGGTCAAGAATAAGAAAAATAAATCCACGGACATTAGCATCACATTCCCCCCATATCTTGTCTTATATAACTCAGAATACATATTACAGAATTAAACGTGTTGCTCACCAGAATGTACAGTATTGAAGAAATGGACCATTCTCGCATCTAGTATGATATTTCAGTTGTTTAGAAGCATAATCGCGATGAACACGAACCCAGATGTATTCAAACTAGATAAATGCAACAACCATATTAGTACCAGGATCCGAAACGACCAATCACTTAGTACTCACCTCTCGGTCAAAGGTCAAAACTGTTTTCAACGAAGGAAGAGTCAGGAGCAGCTGCAAGGTCATATGTTGACTTACAATGATCGTAAATGGTCAGAACAAAAGCAGCAACTATACATGAAAAGAAGTCAGACCGCCCCGCAGGTAGTTCGGAGTTCTCACCTTGCAAATAATGAACAGCATCGTGTCTCTGGCCCGCATGCTCGTACCCGATTATGTTCCGAGAATCTACATGGTTCCAATGGCCAGAGTCCAATGTCAAGGGCATTCCGTAAGGAAAGGGAGCGGAAAAAAAGGGGGACGCCAAAGTGCCATCCAGTTGCAAGGCATTTTATACGGTGTCCCCCGGACCTTTGACGTTTGTCTCCGTTTACATATTTGCCATTACATCCACAATTGTACATCAACACAGCTGTCAATGTCATCGTAGCTCGTGTGCTCTCCCGTAATCAGAAACTCGACGATCCTCATGGAACTAGTTATATAAGAAAACAAGAAATTTGTCCATTGAGCAATGGGTTGTAACCAGTCGCTCTGAATTCGACAAACTTATTAGCGAGAGGGATTTCGCTCTGCTACCAGGCTGGACTTGGCCCTTTTGATCCATCTTAGAAAATATGGAACTTTCCATCCAGATCCTACCTTCCCAAATTGGAAGTTGTGTAAGGGTTTAAAACTTCCGTAAACTGCACAGCGATTGTTGTCAAAGATAAACCTTTAGCAATTATATGTGAATTTAGGCAAACCTCGCTTCCCAGGGAATACAGCGTCAACTATCGCCAGCGGGGTGTGTAACGGTGAGGTCTTTACGGAAGGATGATAATTCAAAATATCACGGAAGTGTGAATCTGGGCGACCCGAAAGATTTCATTGGATTTCTTGGCAGAACGTCGACATTCTAAAAAGACAACTGTCAAGAATATGATGCAATCGGGAAATTAATATATTTATAGCTAAGAATTAAAGCTCCCATTGGACCTCGCTATCGACCATGGACTGCCCGCACCGTAGAAATCCATGGGATAAATTCCCGTTTCCGCGTGTTCTCTCCCTTGTGCTGCCTTGTCAAGCCAGCTGGGTAGTTTTCCGAGAGCAACTGCCATTTCATACGGACTCAACAAAGGCTTGTCGAAGGCATATCCCCAGTCTATGGAAAGGCGCGGACAGGAAGTCTGTATAAAGGCAGATATATGTGGCTTAAACAAAGCCAGTTTGGCGGGTGAGAGTTCGGACAACAAGATCCGAACGTAAGGAATGGGTGATTTTGGTCTCTCCAGATGCTTCGTAATCGCCTTAAGAAATGTTAATTGCTGCTATTTGGGAAATGAAAATACCAACCTGAAGTTGGTTAAAGTTCCCTTGTCGGCCCAGTGTGCCGAGTATTACTCCCCAAAGCTGCTGAGAGCTTTTATTCTCATGGCCATCGTCGGGGAGTGACATGATACTTTTTTGTGCAGTATGGACAGCTTTGTCTCTGAAAGATTGCATTTCAACATGATCATAACGCTCTCGAGTCAGCTTCTTCGAATATGGGTCATATCGAAAAGCAGGAACTTCTGGGTTGGCTATCATAATGGATTCCAGATGAAATCGTCCGTCACCGAGGTAGCTGAAGGAATATGAGTCGCATACACGGACGATTAGGGTAAAACGTACACCAGTGCGTCTGTATCACTTAATCGAGGGGCCGTACAACCGAGTATCTCTCCGGGAGAGAGAGGTTTCACTCGGGGAATCGTGGCTTCATACTTTCCGGACCAGAAGGCAGAGCTTTTTGGCACAACTGCGTCTCCGGGAATGACGGAGGGTAACCCCGATTGGGGATTTTCTAAGTCTCTGGACAGGTCTTCTTTGAGACGTTGCAGGGCGGCAACAAATTGTATGGTTGACACCAACGCCAAACGAGTAGGTTTCAAATCGGACTGAGGGGAAAAATCATTACCGTCCTCTATGAGCAGGCTCCGATTGACGCCGATCTTGCTACCTATTGGTATCTGAGCTCTGTCTCCTTCGGAGTCCAGCAGATTCTGGCGAAATGTTTGGCGATCATCAGGAAAGTTTAATCGGATCGTTTGTTCAAGGTGTTTCGAATCGATAGCTATTTCGACAAAGACATACAACGTCTTGATGGAAGTCTGATCCACGGGAACTGCACAAGTTCTGTTAGTTATTTCTGTTGATGGTGACGGTCAGAGGTACCTAGACAGCTATGCCCGTAGTGCACGAGCATATCACAGCCCAGGGCCACAGCAGTATAATCGTCAATGCAACATGCGCCATATGTCACATCACCCATGATGACGGTTAGAGCATTTGTAAAGCTTGAGATATCTTCAGTGTTTGCTACAGGAAAAGATTCAGGACAACTCCCACCTCTCAATGATGTCGGCTATGGTACATGCAAACATCTGCAGACCTTCCGGCATCTGAAGTGCAACCATCGTAGCATTGTTCTTTCGTATGTGATGAATGGTTTTGTGAATCTCAAACGAATAATTGGAAGGTAGTTGAGAGATGGCAGCATTTAATTCTGCATCCTCGAGAATATCAAGAGGTATCTGGTTCGAGACAACCGAGTGTGTTCTATGGTTTGAGGGCTTCAAAGACTTGCTTCCTACAAAGCGTTTCTTCGGTTTCGATACATTGGTGGCTTTAGGCTGCGATGACATCCCGATGAGGCAACGATCCGTTAGGATCCGTTTCATCTTGGCAAGCAAAATATTACGTACATACTCCACGTGTCTCCTCCCCGCGTCGCGTCAGACTGGACAGCAAACGCTTATGTTTTCCGCTCCTGGCCATATCTGATTCTTTTCAACTCGTTAGCTTGAATAGACATGGATGAAATCGAGAAGCCCCAGTGTGTGATGAGAGGGTCCTGTGGGAAGAAGGGACTCTTTGGAAAGCCGCTGCCTTGTCCTTACACTGGTTCTCCACAACAGGTGAGTATCACGGAATTTTGAGCAAGGATATGACGGTGATTGTGCCCTTGAAAGCCTGATGAAAAGGCCCAGCGTCTGCTTGACGAAGTTTGTGGACCAGAACTGTCAGATGGTCCTGTATGCTGCACCTCGGATCAACTAGAAACGCTGAAGGAAAATTTCGAGCAAGTAGAGCCACTTCTCTCAGCATGTCCTGCATGTCGGAACAATTTCCGCTCCTTCTTTTGCACCTTCACTTGTGCACCAGACCAAGCAACGTTCTTGAATGTCACGGCAACGCAAACCACCTCGACTGGCGAAATAGCCGTCAAATCTTTAGATTTCTTTGTCGAAAAGCAACACGGTGAAGGGTTTTTCAACAGCTGCAAGAGTGTGCAGTATGGCAACACAAACGGTTATGTCATGGATTTCTTAGGCGGAGGTGCCAAGAATTATGCATCATTTTTCAAATTCCTGGGCGAGGAGAAGGATTTAGGAAGCCCTTTCCAGATTGACTTCCCGCTCTCCCCACCTCCAGGAATATCGCCACTGAATAAGACTGCTAGGAGTTGTGCAGACAGCGATTTGCTCAGCCGGTGTACTTGCATCGACTGCCCTACTGTATGTCCGCAGATCCCTTATGTCCCACCTCCCTACGAAGCGCCTACCTGCCGAATTGGAGAGGTGACCTGCTTGTCCTTCATTCTGATTATCACCTACACTATCGCAACTATTGGATTCTTGGTTGGATATGTCATTCAGACAACCCTTAAGAAGCGGAGAGAAAGGACTTACGAACGCGTGGCATTATCGGAAGATACCGCTTCTCCAAGGTTACATACACGGGGCCTTATTGGAGCAGGGTCACTCGCTTACCATGCCGAAGAAGACTCCTCAGGAGGACAATCTGAACCGAATCATCTTGGTCGCGGCGCTTCTCTGTTGGACCCAATCGAAACCGTACAACCGAGACATTACCCTTTGAATAACATCCTTCGACGCGCTTTCTATAAACTCGGTCTCTTCGCCTCATCATACCCTTGGTTAACCTTCTTTGTCGTTTTTCTTGCCGTCGGATTGCTCAACATTGGTTGGAAAAGTTTCGACGTGGAAACCGATCCCGTTAGATTATGGGTTGGACCGACGTCAGAGAGCAAATTACAGAAGGAATACTTCGACGAGAAATTCGGTCCTTTCTATCGCACGGAACAGATTTTCATTACCTCCATCCCTGGAGACGTTGAAATCGCTGCCAACACATCCATATCCCCTCAAGCAATCACTGTTGGCAAGAAACCTCCGGTCCTTTCGTTCAGTCACCTCAAATACTTGTTTAACGCAGAGGCTGATATCAGGAAACTGAGGTCGCCAAACGGCTATACCCTCCGTGACGTTTGTTTCAAGCCCGCTGGTCCACGCGGCGCTTGCGTTGTCCAATCGGTAGCAGCATGGTTTGACAATGATCTGGACGATTACGATGAGCAGACGTGGGCTGATCATCTAATGTCGTGTGCCAGTTCGCCCGTCGATTGTCTACCTGATTTTCAACAACCGCTAGGTCCTCACTTTGTACTCGGTGGTGTTCCAAATAACGACGAGGGGGCGAAGCTTTACCTTGATGCTGAAGCGCTCGTTGTCACGTATGTTGTTTCCGATTCAGTTGACGAAGGACCTCGAGCAATTGCTATGGAATGGGAGGAAACATTAAAGAGTTATCTTCACGACCTCAGTGAGAGGTCAGCAGTCGAGGCAGGGTTAGAAATTGCATTTTCAACAGGTGTCTCATTGGAAGGAGAACTAAACAAGAGCACGAATACTGACGTCAAGATTGTTGTCCTATCGTATCTTGCAATGTTCTTCTACGTTTCCTTGACCTTGGGGAGCAATGTGACCTCCAGGGAGGAAGACGGTGTCGTATCATCTCTCGTACGATGGACACGAAACTTCCCTAGGCTTTTCAGATCTTCGACAATAACATCTTCATCACTTTCGGTCGATTCCAGGATGACACCTCACGTTTTACCCCGCCTTCCGAGGTCACTATTCGTAGGATCCAAGTTTACACTCGGTCTCTTCGGCATTCTTCTTGTCATTCTGTCGGTTTCATCGTCTGTCGGCCTGTTCTCATTCCTCGGAGTCAAGGTTACCCTTATCATTGCTGAAGTCATACCCTTCTTGGTTCTCGCCGTTGGGGTGGACAACGTTTTCATCATTGTCCATGAATTGGACAGACAGAACTTCTTACACGGCCCCAATGCTGCAACGCAGAACTTCCAAGGTCGCGACCTCTCGTCCATGTCACCGACAAATTCACATCGTTCTCCGTTTGAATCTGCGACAGATGATGCTGATGCAGCGTCAATGCCATTGTATCTATCAGCGGAGGAAAGGGTGGCTAGAACTCTGGCAAAGATGGGCCCTTCTATTCTTCTAAGCACAATCACGGAGACTGTAGCTTTCGGTTTGGGTGCACTTGTGCCAATGCCTGCTGTCCGAAATTTTGCGTTGTATGCTGCTGGAAGTGTCCTTCTCAATGCCATTTTGCAAGTCACCGTGTTCATCAGTGCCTTGTTCCTCGACTTAAAGCGTTTGGAAGTGAGTTCTGCAATCCCCCCCACGAATGCGACTGACTTCATTTCAGAGTAATCGTGTTGACTGCTTCCCTTGTATTAGGCTTCCCTCGAGAGTCGCCCTTCCTAATGGTCCCGCCTCAGCTATAGGCCTGGGGAGAATAGGACGTTTCATACGCAGATATTACGCACCTTTCTTGCTCAAACCGTTTGCGAAAGGGATGATATTAGTCGTATTTGCCGGGGTATTTGTTGCTTCGGTGATTTCCATCCAACATATCCAGCTTGGGCTCGGTACGCTTATTTTCATTTATGCTCCAGATTGACGTTCTGAATCCGCCTGTTATATTAGATCAACGCCTCGCCCTACCATCAGATTCATATTTAGTGAAATATTTCGACAGCGTTGACGCATACCTTGATGTGGGCCCTCCGATCTACTTTGTCTCGCGAGACGCAGATGTTACAGACAGGCTTGGCCAACAATCACTATGTGGCCGGTTCTCAACTTGCAAAGACAATTCTCTGGCGAATCGATTGGAGTTGGAACGGAAGCGACCGGAATCGTCCTTCATTGCTGAGCCGGCTGCATCCTGGATGGACGACTTCTTGCGCTGGCTCAACCCCTCAAATTACCAATGTTGCCGTGTCCGAAAGGCAGATACATCGGTCTTCTGTGGACTTCGGGATTCTGCTCGGCTCTGCAAACCGTGCTTTGAGGATAGACAACCTCCATGGAACGTCACAATGGATGGCTTGCCGGAAGGTGAAGAGTTTATGAGGTTTTTCAAACAGTGGTGGCAATCTCCAACTACGGAAGATTGTCCTTTGGCTGGCAAGACAGGATACGGATCAGCTATAGCTCTTTCGGAGGATGGTGAAACGATCCAAGCCTCTCACTATCGCACATTCCATACACCGTTGAAGAGCCAAGAGGACTTCATCAATGCCTTCGCGGCTGCTCACCGCATCGCAGACGATATTTCGGCAGACATTGGCGCCACTGTCTTCCCATATTCACTATTCTACGTTTTCTTCGACCAGTATGCACACATTGTCGCAATCACGCAAGAAGTACTGGGTCTGGGTCTCGGCTCCGTGCTCATCATCACAGCTCTTCTCCTCGGTTCTTGGAGGACGGGTACGATCGTCACTGCCGTCGTTGCTTTGACTGTTGTCAACGTGATGGGTGTCATGTCTATCTGGGGCATTAGCTTGAATGCCATAAGTCTCGTTAATTTGGTTATCTCGTTGGGCATTGCAGTCGAGTTTTGTGCCCATATCGCCAGGGCATTCATGAGTGCTGGTACCGGGCTTCCTGTTGATCACCCTTCTGGTCAAAAGGAGCGTGATGAAAGGATGTGGACTGCTCTTGTCGATGTTGGACCATCTGTGAGTGCTGATAGAAATTAATTTTGAAGTTTTACGTAGTAAATTTCATTGATCAGGTCCTGTCTGGCATTACCTTCACCAAATTGATTGGGATGTCTGTCCTTGCTCTAACTCGCTCAAAACTCCTTGAGGTTCGTGATGATATTGTCTGATTTGCCTCTGGATATTCACTTGGCTTAGATCTACTATTTCCGCATGTGGCTGACACTCATTATCTCCGGAGCATTGCATGGCCTTGTCCTTCTGCCTGTGGTTCTAAGCCTCGCTGGGGGCCCTGGGTTCCCGCAGCAAGAAGTAGACGAGGAATGGATGTCAAATGCCATTCGGATTGACTACGAGTATGCGTAAGTGCATCCCTTTGTCTGTTTGTAACGTGATTAGAACTCTCTTCCTAGCCCCTTCCTTGCGGATGATGATTCTGTATCCAGTGACTACTAGTTTAGACAAGACATTAGGTATATCTTTATTCTAAGTATTATGGTCGCTTGACACAAATCACTTCTTGCAAAATCATTTTTGAGTGAATTCTCATCACAAATAAGAGGCCAAAATCTGCTATACGAGCAAGAATATACTGAGCACGATGAGCAATCGGATTTTCGAAAACCAATTGATAGAAAGTTGTTTACTGTCTATCTCGGCGACCTTGACCTGCTATCTCGGATGTCTTCTCTGCTGAGGCTTCTGCTCTTGGTTCTCCTTCCCCTGCTGACGGACCTGGTGCGACTCCTGCTTCGTGTGTATCTTGAATCAGTCGAATATGACCTGGAGCGAGACCTCGATTTCGATCGAGAGAATGACCTCGTACGTGACCGACTCGAGCGTACGGAGTAGCTCCTTGACCTTCGCCTGCCGCCATGTCCACCTCTGGTATAGCTAGGCGAGCGCCGCCTGGGAGGAAGTGGTCTCTCTCCACCACGACGAGGGGGGGAGCGAGAACGGGTACGAGAGCGTACAGGACGATAGTAATCGTCACGGAGCCTTCCAGGAGGACCACGACGACCGAATCCTCTTCCACGGAATGAATCACGGTCGCGAACATACGAGTCGCCTGAGGGACCACCCCTGCGTCTGTAGGGAGGTGGCCGGGAACGAGACCGGGAACGAGGGGTTCTAGAACGAGAACGCGAGAAGGAGCGGGGTCTGTCGCGGCCATTTCTGTACCCTCGTCCTCGTCCACCTCGAGCAGGGGAACGAGAGTTACCGCGAATAGGAAGATCGGAAAGTTCTACTGCAAGAATTGATCCATCAAGTTGACCACCGTTCATGTGTTTAACAGCACGCTGAGCGGCTGCAGGTTCAGAAAATTCAAGTGCCGCCTTGCCTCGGTTTTGACCAGCTATGGGATTCATTCTTGTTAGTCTTAAGCTTTAAAAGTACGAACACATGCAACCCACATTTTCCGTAGAGAGGTAGGTCAATTTTGACGACTTCGCCGTAAAAGCTAAAAATTATTTTGAGATGAGACTCGACTACGTTGCGCGTCAAATTGTTGACGATGATGACTTTAAGGTCTGATTTATGTTCAGGGATATGGTTGTCAACGTCCATCTCCACATCTCTGCTTTGAAGAGGTGAACCCGACCGTCCACGAGACATGATGAAGTTCTTGGTTCAGTGGTGGTTTCTGGGACTTGGAGGTTGTGATGATGTTCAGCAACGAGTCACAGAGTTACACGAATGTCACAGTTACAAAGCTCTAAAAATTCAACTAAAATTGTGAACTGTCTACGTTTTTTTTGGGTGAACGACCCCCAATACAATATTGCGACACTGGACCAACCTCCTAAAACTCAAGGCGACTTAGAGGTGACTGCGTCCCGGTCTATCGAGATGAAAGTTCTGGTCAAGATTGCCCTCTCAGTCCGTAGTGAAAAGTCTTCGCTTCTAGTACAAATTCCTACTCGGAGTCTTCCTGTGCGTATTTATGACGTATATCCTTCCATTGTTTCTGTAATAGAACCGATGTCAGCTTTGAACAACATTCAAGTAACCGCTGACGCACCCCTCGGTTCCAGTAATTGTAGAACTTTGTTACACCAATGTCAAACCCAATGCCAAAAGCAAAGGCACCAGCGAAAACGGTGCCAACAAATACACCTGAATGGACAACGCATTTAGGTTGCTGTAAATCCACCCCTTGAAGTCAGAGGCTTACTGTTGCGTCTAAAAATGGTGTTGTAGGCGGTTACTGCTAACTTTTGATACGTGTAGGTTAGCGTACGTTTCTACAGGCGACTAGGAAAGAATACTCACCGACATCGTAGCTACTTATTGAGATGAAAGTGAAGAACAATTCTCGGTGACTTCCGCTTGATCGGAGTCCCAAACGAACGTCAGACGTGTTTTGAAGTTTCTTGAATTTCATCACGAAATATGTTTGCAATCCGGTCGTGTTCGTCGTCTGTAGCGGCGGCAGCTTCAAGACGACGGATACTCTCTCTACAAACGACTAATGCATTTCTGTCTATGTCCACGACCACTCCACCCTCATCAAACGCTCCTCAAACTATGCTAGACTTTGGCAATGACCAGCAGCCCATACAGAAACCACCGCCATTTTCATACGAAGCAGACGACACACCGCCATCAGGACGCGGATTTCCTAGGGAGCAACAACTTCGTCCTCGTCCCTTTTCTTCCGGTCTTTTGTCGACACCACATCTCCGAAGTTCACTGAGGTATCGCCTACACTGTCGCGCCAGCCGAAATAACACCATGGTGCAAGTCACAGAACCAGATGGACGCAGCATAGGATGGTTTTCCGGTGGTTCTCTCAAGTTTAAAGGGGTGAACAGGGCCTCTTACGAAGCAGGATACCAATGTGCCGTTGCTGCATTTCAAGTTATAAGACAGGTCGTTATGGAGAAAGGCGATGTCCAAGTGGAACTCTATTTTAGAGGGTTTGGACAAGGCAGAGAGGCGATGAAAACTGCACTGTTAGCCGTAGAGGGAACAGAGGTTCGGAGGCTTGTCACCCAGATACAGGATCGAACACCAATCAAAATCGGAGGAACCAGGGCACCCAAAGCCAGACGGTTATGATGCAGGTCACATTTCTCACTTTATTCTGTTTCCAATGCTGACATTTGGACTAGAGTAACTATTTCTATTCCGGCAACTCTCGAATTCTAAAGTGAGAGTTCGAAATGTGGATCTCTAGCATATACCTCGTATTTGGGTCTCTTCAGGCAATTCAATGCCACCCTCTTATCGACCTCGATATCTTGAATTAACCCCTCTAGAGAACGTGGGTCATTCTGGCGAGTCAATTGATCATGTCAGGCATACCTTGAGAAACGTAATCGAGTTCTGGTCGGATGTAACCCAACACCAAGGCTCTCATTTCATATCCATAAAAGTCCCTTGGAAAGTTATGCATGATGTGAATTTCCTGGAGAATCTCAGCAAAACTTCCTTGTATTAATCAACGAATATCTTACAGCTGTTAGCTGCTCATTCTTGTAAAAAGGATTCCAGCCCAGACTCATGACCATGGGTAGCACTATTAAGTCCTCCGAAGAGAATGCTGCTACTTTTTCCGCTGGAGGAATCACTTGAGCATATCCATAGTAAACCCCCATCTCTGCTTTCGAACTCAAAGGGATAATGGATTCGTCAGGGAGGTTAGCTATTATCGTATTAGAACGATGCTGAGGGAAAAGGCCTCTACGACAAACCCGTCGGACAACCAAGATCCTTTCCACCTCTACCAAAACCCTTCTGTACGGGACCCACTAATGCGATAGGGAACGGTTCTGGAGGTGTATCAGGACCGACGATCTCAGGGCGGAATGCTCTGAGATCGGACTTGAGGGCAGCTGGAGGGATCTCATGATTCGCAGCGTACTCTGCAGCAGTTGCAGTACCGGTAGTGCTGGTATGCAGAACAGAGGACATGAAGGCAGGAATGATAACAAGTGGCGGCCCGCCGGGTTATCATCACCCACCATGTACCAGCCAGACGCGTACAACATTCCTTATTCAAATCACTATCCAAACCACTACCCCCAGTCTGTCGCAACTCTCCCAACGCCGCTCTCGTATTTTCCATTCCAACAGCCTCTCCAAGTCAAGACAGAACCTGCCCCCCCGGAACCACCTGAACCTGTCGTCACTCCCAAAGTCGCGTCAAAAGCCATCGAACGGCTCATTTTGTTGGAATTGCAGCATGCAGGTTTCGAAAGTGCAGAAAAATCTGCCGTTAATCGCCTAGAGCTTGAAGTTTCGACCTGTAAGTTATTCGAACTTTTGGAGGTTGAACTAGTTTATAAATTCATTCAGTCATCCAACAGTTATTTCAACGGGCTCATGAATATGCAAATCTCGCAAATCGTGCTAGATCCATCGCTTCTGATGTCTTGATGGCCTGCGACGACCTCCAACTCCCTCCCAAGAAGATGAATGAAATCCGAAGGAGGACAGCAAAGCGAAAGAAAGGTAGGCAAGAAAGAAAAACTTCCCAGTCTTATTCTGAACGGATTGCCTTACAGGACGTAAAGGACAAACAAAACTTGGTGCTATAGAACTTACGAAAACGAATTCTCGTCCTACTTCACCCGAATTACTTTCTTCAGACGACGAAGAAACCTCCGCTATTACACCTACGACGTTGAGCAATCTCCCACAATACTTTCCAGGGCTTCCTCCTAAGCACACCTATCTCCAGACACCGGTATTTTAATTATTTTTCAAACTTTGTTTCGTAACTAACAAAAATATTCATATCTAGGCTTCACCACCGAAGAAGGCTGCCCTCCCATCACTGGAAAAAAAGCTCAAAACAGCTGCTCTAGTTCAAGAGTCTTTACAAAATTTGTTAACCGCTACAGAAGACGCAATGAACCAAGAAGATGGCGAGCTCCTGGGTCACATTGTCAATTGGGAGCTCGGTGTTCAGCCGAGGAAGAGATGGTGTGTGAGCAAAGTCACCGCTAACAACATGAGGTTGTAGTTTTGCCTGTACACATGTACCATATTCAATTCCCACATCGTCATCACATTGTTCCAGCGCCTATACATGTATGTACTGAGTTCAATGTTATCCTTTGGCCGCCGATCGCCCTCTCCTCAGCTTAACCACTTCAGTATTTGCCTTAGTGTCGATTGCTTTTGCAGATTCCGTGGCTGTACCCACTCCTGTCAGATGTGGAGAACCGTTGACTTGTGTTCGTCGCATTTTCTTCGAGGACTCTGCAGCTTCTGACTTTCCCGCCGTTTTTCGTTTTCCTTCTCTCGTCAACACATCGGTCCTTGATTCTGACTGCGAATCTGCTGATGAACCGAGTGGATTTTGCTCCAGGTCAATAATGATGCTCGTGTGATTAGCTTCGGTTGTTTCGATGTTTCGTGGAGCACTTTTTTGAGACCTCGGTTGCGGTAATCGAGAAACAGCTTCTTGTATCCCGCCTTCAGGAAGAGGGGAAGCCGGTGCAGGACTTGTGATGGCTGGGTTGTGAACCTCAACGATTACTCCAGCGTAAGAATGTCCCGCTGTGGTCCCTTTTTGTTGTGGTCGTGGTCGGGGACGCGGCTGAGGTTTTGGACTGGGTCCAGCGGCAGGTAGTATAGTGGATGTGGAAGGAGTAGATCCTCCATCGCTTTTGGTGGCTGGAAGGGGTATTGGAGCTGATTCCTGAGAAATTGACACCGTGGAAGTCGGAGCAGCAGCGAACATAGATTCAGTTGACAAAGTAGGGGGCGAAGTCGCCTGTAATTTTTGTGCTTTTTTCAACTTGTCGTAGCGACGCCGACACTGGATAGTACGACAGTCAGACAGGAAGTTGACTAATTTCTTAGACTTACGGCTTGACCTGTTTTTTTATTCCCAACTTTCAAACTGATTTCTTTCCACCTTGCACCGAACTCCGCCACAGCGGCTAGCAATGTTTTGTCCTCTTCGTCCGTCCAAGTTTGTTGAGATCCCACATTAAGGTGCTCCGTCCACCTTTCTCGACACTGATCATTCGTTCGACCAGGAATTGCTGATGCCAGCTGAACCCACGATGTTCCGAACCCGTCAACAGCCTTCCGTAGTTGGTTGTCTTCCTCTTCAGTCCAAGCGCCTCGTCTTAAGTTGGGATCGAGAGTTTTGCACCATCGTGCTTGACATTGGACGGGAGTAACATGTTCGGCCACTTTTATGGCAACTTTTTAAAGATTAATAAAGCAAGATACATGGAACATAATTAAATTTCAAATACCTAAATGCCAGTTGTCAACCCCGTAGGTCTCCACGGCCTTCGTTAGTCGTTGATCAGCATCAGGTGTCCAATAGTGGCGCTGAGGAAAAATTTCCCGTCGCATGCAATCCAGGGGGATGCGATTCGTCTAGACGTTTGGGTTTCAGGAACGATGTTAAAATGATAAGTGATTGTACATACCCCAAGTTTTTCTGCAACCTCAACCCAGTTAACTTTACTGGGTGGATATTCCTGGATGAGCGAATGTAAATGTTGTAATTCAGAAGACGTCCATGGTGTGCGATTAACACAGGGTCTATTGGCTACCCAAGTGACACGGCACTCCGTTGCATTTCTCTTTCCGGAGGATGCATCTGACACCTAACATAAATTTATATCATTAGACATCTCTATAACATGAGAAAACGCACCCTTTCAGCTATTCGATCCCAATCGAGCGCATCAATATTGTTAATATCTTCTAATGATCCTTCGATTTCTGTGCCAGAGAAGCTGTTGATACTTTTAAATATCAGAAGTTTGACAATGGAAAGACAAATACTTGCGATAGA
>Ga0307507_10007153_pt1 | contig 16474 bp, 2 predicted proteins | sample 7_EM_MG_FD_207223 | JGI IMG/M metagenome (GOLD analysis project Ga0307507, IMG submission 207223) | Populus trichocarpa ectomycorrhiza microbial communities from riparian zone in the Pacific Northwest, United States - 7_EM | ecosystem: Host-associated > Plants > Roots > Unclassified | place...
GCATAGGTAATACTATAGGGGGTAAATACCTAAGGGCTCTAAAAGGGCCTAATAAAGGCAGAAAATATAATAGCAACACTCTTAAGGACAGGAATAATAGGACTAAAAGATTAGCTTTACTAGGTAGATGTCCTAGTAGGTAGCCTAAGGTGTAAATATAGCTAGCCAAGACAGACACCAAAACATATAATACTGTTATGCCCCTTATATACTAGCTAAGAAGCAATGCTCTTAGCAGCTAGTACAGAAAACTATAATACACTACTCTTAATATAGAAAGGCCTTAAGGCGGCTACCTAGTAGCTTATTAACTAAAATATACTAGACCAGTTCCGGGTTATAAAGGAAATAGCAATAGAAGGCAAAAAGGCGAGTAATAGGCGCCCCCTAATAACTCTATAGGAGTAGAGTATAGTGTGTAATACTAGCGCGTCCGTAGGTTTATTACAATAGTAATAGTTCCCAAAGAGGTTAAAAAGTAAGGTAGTAGAGCACTACTAGTAACTTATAGGTAACTTACAAGCGAGCCCTAAAAGGCGGGGAGACGGATTATAGGGTTTTTTTAAATAGAGTTTTCTCCCTATATGTATATAAGGAGTAGTCCGCGTGGGCCTAATAGGGATCCAAATCAGACGTTAAGCAATAAATAATAATAATAATAATATAAGTGCCTTAAGATTATAGAGTTATTTACGGATTGCTCTAATTAATTGCTTGTTATGGAACGCCGCCGCAGGAGCCTCTATGGGAGACTTCCTAGCGGAACCCCGTGCCCTTGCGTACGCTTCGCGTATAGCTTACGTCAGCCACGCGTAGTATATTACCTTCCTACGCCCTTGATCCTTACGATTGATTGCGTAATGTCTTATAGACTCCTCAAATATATACGCTCTGTAGCCATTGCCCCTGTTCTGTAACATTACGTTGCGCCTTTTTTTTTTATTACTAACACTTAGCCTACGACCAATTCTACGTCTCTATAATACTATAGGCGCTGCTAGAAGCAGCGTGTCTACAAGCAACCTCCGCACTATAATAGTAAGACAATATTCCTTACTAGCTACTATATTAAGCCTAAAGAGTAACCTAATACCCTAACCTAACCTATAACGCCAATTAATCCTAGGAGAATTTAATTTATTAACCTTAGCCTTAACCCCTAAAGGCAAGCCTAGCGGCTTAGAAGAGTTATAACTATAAGTACCCCTAAGCACCTAGTACCACCTTAAAGACGATAAGAGTTAACTAGCCTAGCAGGATAGGTACACCCCTATTAGTATAGGTGGCCACAGCGACGACCTTAACGAGATAGACACCAGCGACATCTTATCCTTTATTAATTATATAGCCACAGAAAAGTAACCAGAAGGGCAGCTACCTATTAAGATTAAAATACAAGACGCCGAGATATTTGTATAAATGGTAGTATAAGAACCTGATAAATACTACCACCTTCTATAGAACTACTACCTAAAGCTTACGCGAGCTGAACTGCGTGCTGTTTAAGATTATAATATTATCCAAGACTTATAAGCTAGTAAGGCACTTGCTAATAATATACACTAAAAGACTAAAGATAACCTCTATATATCTAAGCGCGACGTTTAATAATTAAAGAAAGCTAAGATTATACTTATTGCCCAGGTTACTAAGAAGGAGGGCATAATTAAATACCTATAGTCTTAGCTTAATAAGTATATCTATAACAATGCTAAGTATCTCCCTACTATGCACTATACTACCTAAGTCCCTATGCCTTTGGTAACCTTACCCACCTAACGCTTAGCTAAAAGTTAGTATTAAGCAGCTTTACCTAATAGGGACAACCCCTATAATAGCGACTAAACTTAAGCCATAATTGTGGGGTCTAATATATAATACCCTAATCCCCTAGTTTTTTAGGGAGACCGTAAGGAATATAGCTACTAGAAGATATAAATCTGTAAGAAACTAACCTAAAGCGCCTACCTTTTTCCTAGGGAGGATACCAAGATTGGTTATATTATTGGGCGTATAAAGGGTACCCTATTTAATAGACTCTTCGCCTAATAGGAGACCAATAGCCCCTAGAAGTAGTAGTTCTACTATAAGGTCCTTAACAATCTTAACCTAATATATCATAACTATAACTTAGTGGCCACTAGTTAAGCCAAACTATGCGCCCTAAAGATAAGTTCTACTAAGTTATTTAACGAGTTCTATGTTAAGTTCTAGGAATATACTAGAGTCCTTTTTTAAGACGACGCTAAAGACCAGGAAAACCTCCTTAAAAAGGTTACCTATTATCTTAGTTACGCTACCGCTAGTCACAATTATAATAATGTTTATAGTATGGTGGCAGCCCTATAGAAGATTAAATAATGGCTAAATTAGATCTCTACTGCTAACCCTTGCCCAAAGGCTTCTATATAAAAGCCCTCCGGACTAACTATACCTATATATACTAGGTCACTGACGCCTACTACTAATACTATTATTGGAGCTAATATTAACCTCTCTATTCCAACCTTCCTATATAAACTCCTAAATGGAGAGCGTGAGCTACTTTAGAAGCTAGGGCGCTGCTATAGATGCCATTAAAAAGGCTATTATTGTAAAAACCTAAACTACCTAATAGCTAGGTTTGGTAATTGCCGCCTAATACCTAACTTTACACTTTAAACACTGAATACCTCGCTACGCACCATTACCGTACAAGATAAAGAAGCAGCAGTAGCAAAAGTAGTAGGAAATGCTTAGTCCTAGCCCTAAGTCACGAGCTAGGATACCCTAATAATGGAGGGATCTACATATTAGCCTACTTAATAGATAACTTAGTAAGAATAGATAGATAGAAATAGATAGTTTTACCTATAATAGGAACAACTGCTAAAAATTAATATAAAAACTGTTCTATAATTGACTACAGAGCTACTAATAAATTTGTAAATACCTAATTTATATATAAATATAACCTATTAACCTTACCCCTTACTAAAGCCCGCGCCCTACAACTTGCTAATGGTAATTGTACTGCATAAAAGATTACTTATATGGCATAACTCTACCTAGATATAAATGGACACTAAGAAGAGCTTTAGGCCTATATTACACCACTTACCAATTACCCTATTATCCTTAGAATAAACTGGCTTAAGCAGTATAACCCCATTATTAACTAGAAGAAAAGAGAAGTGACCTTTAACTTTAACTACTATAAAGAGACCTACCTAGGGTATAGCCTAGCTGCCTCTACCTACTCCCTAGGATATTAACTTAAAGAACCTCTAATTATACCGCCTATAACTAACTATTACTATGTTAGTGCCGCAGCCTTCTATTATATAGTATAAAGGAAGAGCTGGGTTGTTATAGCAGCCTCCTACTTATAACTATACAAACCTAATAAAGAACAGGATTATATTCTCTATAGTAATAGAATAGATCTGGTGGACCTCCTAGAGGATAACACGCCTATAGAACTTAATAAACTCTCAACCTTAGACTTTAAGAAGTTTATAAAGCTTAAAAAGGGACTTACTAATAAGGAACTCCGCAAGCTCCTTCCTAAGAGGTACTATAACTTTATTAATATATGCTTATAAAAGGGTGTAGATATACTCCCCCCACATTAACCTAATAACTATGCCATTAATATTAAATAAGGAAAAATACTACCTTATAAGAGACCCTATCTAATGTTAAAAGACGAACTTCTAGTTATAAAAAAGTATATTAATAAGCACCTTAATAAAGGGTTTATTTATCCTAGTATATTACTAGCAGCCACCCTTATCCTTCTTGTTAAGAAGCCTAGAGGAGGTATCCAATTCTATATTAACTATAGAGGACTTAATGCTATTATAATTAAGAACTAATACCCAGTACCACTTATATATAAGACCCTTAAGCGGCTTAGTTAAGCCAAAATCTATACTAAGCTTAATATTATTGCCGCCTTTAACTATCTCCAAATATAGAAAGGCGATAAATGGAAAACCGTATTTATATTGCGCTTTGGCCAATTTAAATATACTATTATACCCTTTAGCGTATATAACGGCCTAGGCACCTTCTAAAGCTATATTAATAACGCCTTATAGGACTACCTTAATGACTTCTGCTTAGCGTACCTAGATAATATACTTATTTACAGCAACAACCCTTCTAAGTATACTAAGCACGTTTAAAAGGTCCTATAGCGCCTTAGGGAAGTAGGACTCTATATTAATTTAAAGAAGTGCGAATTCTTAGTTATAGAAGTAAAATACCTTAGACTAATTGTTACTACTAAGGGTGTCTATATAGACCCTAAGAAGATATATATAATTACTAAATGGCAAGCCCCTAACTGTATTAAGGATATATAAGCCTTCCTTAGTTTCGCCAACTTCTATTAGAAATTTATATATAACTTCTTAGGCGTAGTAGCACCACTTATAGTAATAATATAAACAAAGGGCCTTTCTATAAAAGGAAGAAAAACATACCTACGCTTTACCTAGATGCCTAACTATAAGAAGGCGTTCTAAGACCTTAAAAATGCCTTTACTAAAGCACCTATCCTAGCTTACTTTACACTAGGATAATAACTCTATCTTAAAACTAACTCCTTAGACTATATTAACGCAGGCGTCCTTTTCTAGATGGGTAATAATAGTCTTTTCTACTTAGTCGCATTCTACTTATCTAAGCTTATACTATAAGAGTATAACTATAAGATCTATAACAAAGAACTCCTTATAATTATATAAGCGTTTAAAGAATTCTAACTAGAACTCTTTTTAGTAGAACCTAACTAGCTAACTAAAGTCCTTACGGATTATTACAACCTTAAATACTTTATAACTATAAAGCAGCTAAACCGACGCTAAGTATATTAGAATAAATTCCTCTCCAGTTTTAACTTTAAAATTGTATATAGGCTAGGAGTATAAGGTATAAAACCTAATAGCCTAATACGCCGCTTATAAGATCTTCCTTAGTTAGAGGATAACCCCCATAATTAGTTCTAATAGTAGATAATCCTAAAAGCAAGAAACCTGGCCCCTAGTATATTACCTATAACAGAACCATCTATACCTTAGCTTTATATTACGGACTTAAAGCCGCCCCCCAAAATTAATAAGCTTATTGCTGCTATATATAATATCTCTATTAACCCGTTATTACATTAACTTATTACCGCAAAAACTGCTAGCGCCTATAAGCTACCTACTAGCCTCTAAAACTTAGGCCAAATTAATATAGTAGCCTTAGAAGTAAAGGAGAATAGACTCTACTATAGAGGCTATCTATTTATCCCTAATTTAGAAGACCTATAATGGCAACTAATCTAGATAGCCTATAACCTCTAGTTAAGTGGTTACCTAGGTAGAGGAGGAACTTATAAACTCCTTAGCCAATACTACTTCTGGCCTAAGATAATAGACTTAGTTAAACGCTTTATAAGCGCCTACTATAGCTATAAGCGCGTTAAGGCCTTTTGTACTAAGTACTAAGGACTATTACACCCGCTACCAATCCCTATATGGTGGTGGGTAGATATAGCTATAGACTTTGTTACTAACCTACCACCCTATAAATAGTATGGTTGTACCTATAAGAACATCCTAATAATAATATACCAACTTATAAAGGAACGTTACTATATCCCAACTAAAGGCATAGCTGTTAATAACATCGTAGATACTTTTCTTTGCAAAGTCTATTAACTACATAGGATACCTAACTCTATTACATCTAACTAGGGCACGTAATTTAACTCTAACCTATAGAGACGGATCTATTAATGTCTTAGTATCTCTATTAAGATGTCTATATCCTTCTACTATAAGACTGCGGGACAGCTAGAAAACGCCAACGCTAGTATAAAGGCGTACTTATAACAGGTTATTACCTATAGTTAGGATAACTGGGTAGATTACCTCCTACTAGGTAAGTTTACAGCTAATAACTATATCTTAGCCACTATAGGACTTACTCTATTCTTTATAAACAAGGGTTATTACCCCTAATCTAGCATAGAGCTACTAGAACCTATTAATAAGAAACTACTATACGGAAAACGCCTTAAGATACTACTTACCGACCAGTATACAGACCATATAAAAAATCTACTTAACTACTATAGGGGAGAAATGGCCTAGGCTTAAGTAAAGTAGGCCTACTTTACCAACTGTTATAGAACGCCACCACTGGAGATGCGTGTTGGCGACTAGGTATAGCTAGATGCACGTAATATCTCTATACAGAGGCCTATAAAGTTACTTAATTATAAGAACCTCAGCCCCTATTAGATTAAATAAGTTATTAATAGGGGAGCCGTATATAAGCTAGAGCTCCTGCCGGCCCTAGCCACCTATGGGATATGGCCTATATTTTACCTATAGCTACTATACCTTTACTAGCCTAACCCTTTACTGGGATAGATATAGCCTAAACCCCTACTAGTACTAATCTAAGATAAGAACAAAGACGAGAACTATAAGGAGTGGACTATTAAACAAATTATTAACTCTAAATACTTTAGCAAAGGCAGAGGACGGTGGCTCTACTACAGAGCTATCTATATAGGATTCAACATAGATCAGCCAGAATGGCAACTATAGGAAGACTTTAAAAATGCAAAGGACCTAATTAGCGACTTTTACCACGCGAATTTACAGAAACCAGGCCTAAGTAGAGATTTTGTGCCTAATCCTCTATGGGAGCCCTTATAGAGTTTAATTGTTGTACACTACTATATAAGGGCAAATTGCCGTCAGATTGCCGCAAATTGCCATTACGTGACTAAAAAATTGTTAAGATATCCAGGAACTTTAACCGCCAGTTAAAGTTATCTAATTGGTTAAATTCTTAGGTGCTAAGCCTTATTATGTAATGTCGCTGCGGACTATAAAGATGTTAGTTTAGCTTACCGCCTTCTACTAAGCCAATAGCGATTTTCTATCCCAGGGATGGAAAATCCTAATTAGTCCATTTAATAATTAGAGCCGGCAAAACTCCACACTACTAACCCCTTTAGCGTTATTTCTTTTCCTTCTCTATGCCTTAAGCGTTCCTTCTACATGTATATAGTAACCATAGCGTTGCCAGAGCTCCGCCTCTATAAGAGGGGGGGTAGTGTTACGGAACGCCGCCGCAGGAGCCTCTATAGGAGACTCCCTAGCGGAACCCTATGCCCTTGCGTACGCTTCGCGTACAGCTTACGTCAGCCACGCGTAGTATATCACCTTCCTACGCCCTTAATCCTTACAATTGATCGCGTAACGTCTTGTAGACTCCTCAAATACATACGCTCTATAGCCATTGCCCCCATCCTGTGACATTGCTAGTGTTAAGCTTCTAATATCGCTTACTATTGGGCTAAGGCTTCCGTAAAGGACTATTATATTATAGTTAACTGTTCCCTAACTAGGGCCATAATGCTCATTAACGCGGGGGATTTGAGTTCGTTTGCCATTTTAATAGTAGTTATTTAGACGCAACATAATGTAAGGGCGCGAAGAGACTTTAGGGAAGATTTAAAGGAATAGTATGAATTCTATCTAAATCTAAGGGTATATAGCTCTTGCTAGGAACAAGACGTTATGTAAAGAAGGGAAAGGAATATAGGAAGCTTGTAACTAAATATTTGGGAGTCTTGGTAGTAGACGCGTGGGTATATACACACGCAGGTTTTAACAGGTTTTGACCAAATTCCATTATATTAGTGGAATTTGGTGGAATTTAATTGAGTCGGCAGAATTTAGTAGAATTTAATCGACTTGGTAGAATTTGGCAGAATTTAATTAAAGCGTTGGAATTTATCTATCTAGTGTTTTACTAAGACATTCCTACTATAACTGGGCTAGTCCCGTTACATAAAGTACTTAAGGTTATAATGGTCTATAAGGACTTTAGTTAGCTAATTAGGTTTTGCTAGAAGAGCTCTGGTTAGACTTTTTTAAACACTTATACAATTATAAGAAGTTCCTTATTATAGATCTTATAGTTATATTTTTATAGTATAAGCTTAAACAAGTAGAATGTAACTAGGTGGAGGAGACCGTTATTACCTATCTAGGAGAGGACGCCTGTGTTAATATAGTCTAAGGAGTTGGTTTTAAAATAGAGTTGTCGTCCTAATATAAAATAAGCTAGGATAGGTGCTTTAGTAAATATATCTTTAAGGTCTTTAAACGCCTTCTTATATCTAGGCGTCTAGATAAAATATAAATATGTTTTTCTTTCTATTATAGAAAGGCCCTTTATTTATATTATTGCTATAAGTAGTGCTATAACACCTAAGAAGTTATATATCAATTTTTAATAGAAGTTAGCAAAGCTAAGGAAGGCTTATACGTCCTTAATGCAGTTAGGGGTTTGCTATTCTATAATTATATATACCTTTTTAGGGTCTATATAAACACCCTTAGTAGTAATAATTAGTCCAAGGTATTTTACTTCTGTAAATAAAAATTTATACTTCTTTAAATTAATATAAAGTTCTATATCCCTAAGGCGCTATAGGACCTTTTAAACGTGCCTAATATACTTAGAAGGGTTATTGCTATAAATAAGTATATTGTCTAGGTACGCAGAGTAGAAGTCGTTAAGGTAGTTCTATAAGGCGTTATTAATATAGCTTTAGAGGCTGTCTAGGCTGTTATATACACTAAAGGGTATAATGGTATATTTAAATTGGCCAAAGCGCAATATAAATACGGTTTTCTATTTATTACCCTTCTATATTTAGAAGTCGTTAAAGGCGGCAATAATATTAAGCTTAGTATAGGTTTTAGCTTAGCTAAGCCGCTTAAGAGTCTTACATATAAGCGGTATAGGGTATTAGTTCTTAATTATAATAGCGTTAAGTCCTCTATAGTTAATATAGAATTAGATACCTCCTTTTAGCTTTTTAGTAAGGAGGATAGAGGCGGCTACTAGGGATATATTGGGACGAATAAATCCTTTATTAAGGTGCTTGTTGATATACTTATTAACAACTAGAAGTTTGTTTTTTAATATTAGGTAGGGTCTCTTATAGGGTAGCGTTTTTCCTTATTTAATATTAATAGTATAGTTATTAGGTTAATATGGAGGGAGTATATCTACGACCTTTTATAAGTATATATTAATAAAGTTATAGTATTTCTTAGGGAGGAGCTTGCGGAGTTCCTTATTGGTAAATCCTTTTTTAAGCTTTATAAATTTCTTAAAGTCTAAAGGTAAAAGTCCGTAAAGTTCTATAAGGGTATTATTTTCTAGAAGGTTAACTATGTTTATCCTATTACTGTAGAGGACGTAGTTCTATTCTTTATTAAGTTTATATAGTTATAATTAGGAAGCTATAGCAACGGTCCAGTCTTTTCTGCGTGCTATATAGTAGAAGGCCGCGGCACTTATATAGTAGCAGTTAGTTATAGATAGGGTAATAAGGGGTTTCTTAGGTTAATATCCTAGGGAGTAAATAGAGGCGGCTAGGCTATGCCCTAGGTAAGTCTCTCTATAGTATTTAGAGTTAAAGGTTACTTCTTTCTTTTTCCAGTTAATAGCGGGGTTGTATTATTTAAGCTAGTTCATTCTAAGAATAATAGGGTAGTTAGTAAGTAGTATAATATAGGTCTAGAGTTCGTCCTGGTGCCCATTTATATCTAGGTAGAGTTATACTATATAGGTAATCTTCTATATGGTATAACTACTGTTAGCAAGTTATAGGGCGCGGGCTTTAGTAAGGGGTAAGGGGGGTAGGATATAAGTACGCATAAATTAGGTATTTATAAATTTATTAGTGGCTCCGCAATTAATTATAGAATGGCTTTTATATTCTTTTTTAGCAGTAGTTTCTATTATAGGTAAAACTATCTATTTCTATCTATTTATCTTTACTAAGTTATTGTAAGGCTATTGCCTAGGTGTACGGTAGGGAGTAGGCAAGCCGAGTATAAATTACAAGGAGAGTCGATGGAAGAGGACAATATAGTAAAGAGTAGGTATAGTAATACCTTATATAGAGACGAACTAATAAGGAGGGAAAGGGCTGTAGGCCTAAGGAGCTTATAAGGAGGTGCTAAGGGCTAGCTAAAGGCTAGCCTTGGCAGCTCCTAAGAGCCCCTAGGCATGTACCCAAGTAAGGGGCTAAAAGATCCCTAATAGTTATCTATTAAGCAGGCTAATATATAGATCCCTCTATCCTTAGGGCGTCCTAACCCATAACTTAGGGCTAGGACTTGGCGTTTTCTGCTTCCATATCTAGCTCTACCGCTATTACTGCGTCTTTATCTTATATAGTAACGGCATATAGTAATATATTTAGTGTTTGGGGTATTAGGTTAGGTATTAGGCGGTAGCTACTAAACCTAGCCATTAGGCAGTTTAGGTTATCGTAATAATAGCCTTTTTAACAGCATCTATAACAGCATCCTAGTTTCTAGAGTAGCTCACGCTCTCTATTTAGGAGTTTTTACGGAAAGGTTAGTATAAAAAGGTTAATATTGGCTTTAGTGGTATTTAAGGTAGTAGGCGTTGGTGGCTTAGTATATATAGATTTAGTGGGCCCAGGGGGCTTTTATAGGGAGGTCTTTAGGCAAGGGTTAGTAGTAGCAATCTAATTTAGTTGTTGTTTAATCTTCTATAGGACTGCTACCATATTATAAACATTATTATAGTTATGGCTAGCGGCTGCGTAACTAAGGTAATAAGTAACTTTTTTAAGGAGATCTTTTTAGTCTTTAGTATTATCTTGGGCGAGGCTTCTAGTATATTCCTGGAATTTAATATAGAATTTGTTAAATAATTTAGTAGGGCTTATCTTTAGGGCGCGTAATTTAGCTTAGTTGGTGGCCAGTAGGTTATAGTCTTAGTATATTAAGTTAAGCGTAAAGGCTCAGTCAAAGAACAGGATCTATTGGTAGCCAGTAAACGAGAATTCCAAGATAAGGACTGGAAGAAGGTCGAGGAAAGGACACGTCTATATACATGACGCCAAGGCTCGGCTCGGCCGAGCTCCTAACTAGGGTCTGTAACAGTGCCGTAACATTAAGATCGTTAAGGACTTTTTAGTATGACTACCACTTTTAGGGGCTATTAGTCTCCTATTAGGCGAAAAGTCTATTAAATAGTGTATCCTTTATTCGCCTAATACTATAGCCAATCTTAGTGTCTTCTGTAGGGAAAAGGCAGGCGCTCTAAGTTAGTTTCTTATAGATTTGCATCTTTTAGTAGCTATATTCCTTGTGGTCTCCCTAAAAGATTAGGGGATTAGGGTAACGTATATTAGACCCTATAGTAGTAGCTTAGGTTTAATTATTGTGGCTTTTATTATCGCTGCTTTAGTAGGAGTTTCTATTAGGTAAAGCTGCTTAGCGGTAACCATCTATTAAGTATTAAGTAGGTAAGGTTGCTGGGGGCGTAAAGACTTAAGTGGCGTTATATACAGTAGAGAGGTGTCTAGCGTTATTATAAATGTGCTTATTAAGCTAAGATTGTAGGTATTTAATTATGCCTTCTTTAACTATTGGACGTCGCGTTTAAACACGTAGAGGTTGTCTTTAGTTTCTTAACGCGTGTTGTTAGTAAGCGCCTCTTAAGCTTATAGGTCTTAGATAATATTACAATCTTAAATAGTATGCATCTTAGCTTATATAAGCTTTAGGTAGTAGTTCTATAGAAGGCAGTAGTATTTATTAGATTTTCGTACTATTATTTTTATAAACGTCTCCGCGTCTTATATTTTAATTTTAATAAATAGTAGCCCTTCCGCTTACTTATCTATAGTTATATAGTTAATAAAAGATAAAATATTATTGGTGTCTATCTCCTTAGGGGTTAAGGCTAGGGCTAATAAATTAAATTCTTTTAGGATTAATTAGCGTTATAGGTTAAGTATAGGTATTAGGTTATTCTTTAGGTTTAATATAGTAGCTAGTAAGGAATATTATCTTACTATTATGGGTTCCTTAAAAGTATAAAGTGAGGTAATTTATAGACTGCTATTTTTAGCAGCGCCTACGATATTACAGAGACGTAGAATTGGTTATAGGCTAAGCGTTAGTGGTAAAAAGGCGTAACGTAATGTTATAAAACCGGGGCAGTGACTATAGAGCATATGCATTTAAGGAGTCTATAAGACGTTGCGCGATCGATTATAAGGGTCGAGGGCGTAAGGAGGTGATATACCTACGTATAGCTGACGTAAGCTATACGCGAGGTATACGTAAGAGCACGGCGCTCTCCTATAGAGACCCCTGCAGTAGGGTTCCGTAACAACGCGCTTAAAAAGCGAAAATATAATAAGATCCAGTGGCTAGAGTATATGCGTTAAATACAGAGGCATGTATATAGGTATAATCTTATAGCTCTAGTAGTACTTAACGAAGTTGACGTTGATATAGATGCTATGGCTATCTATTACTAGTAGTTAATAGCTAATTAATTTACTATTTCTTCCTTTTTCTACTACTTTCGCTACTGCCCTTTTCTATACCTTAGGTCGCCAGGTATAGTACTTAAAGTGCTCTAGCTACTTTAGTCCAATTTCTTAATTTAACTAACTATTCTTAGTAATACTAATTAAACAGTTGCTAAGAGCTTTGCGGGCTTCCTCCTATATTTTCTTAGTATATATATGGCCTTTAAAACCAATAAAGGGTGGTATAGTTATTCCCTCTATACCTATATAATTAATCTATAAGACCCACTCCCTAAAGCCGTTAATCGTCTTAAACTTAGTAGCCCTGCCTTATAATATTACTACCTTAGCGTTATATATATAGCCTATTAAGGTACAAGTCTTATTTATATTTCAGGTGTTATTGTCTTTAATATTATACTAGGTCTTAGCATTAGAGTAATTAGTAAAGAACTTCGTAATAAGGGCGGGATTATTATTGGCAATAGCTTGTTTTAGGTTAATTAATCGTATATAACAGATTCGAAGCTTATCCTATCGTTTTAGGAAGTAACTAACCCAGTTGTTGCCTAGTGGTTAAATCATATAGCACCAAGGAAAGTAGGCGTATTTGCGGTGTAGGATCATAGTAACTATTATCTAGATTGTGTAGATTTGATATAGAAACCCAGTATTAGCAAGATATATATAGTGCTAAACAATTGCCGCTTCGCTAACTGGTGTAATATAATATTAGTTAACGTAGGCAACTTAATAGGGTTAGTGTTTACCTTACAGGCGCCTTTAAAAAGTGGAAGGATAAGCTCTATCGGCCTTTACATAGGCTACTAGACTACAATAGAGGCTGCCGGTTCGCTAGGCTGTTAAAGCAGCTTATAGGCGGTTTTCTATATCTAGTATACAAGGCTTAGAGGCATAGCTATTATTTAATAATAGATTTTGCAGAGTTAAGATATAGACAAGTTGGTAAAAGTTAATGTTTAAAGTTTAGAGGTGGCAATATTCTACTTTAGGAAACCTATTAGCCTAAAAAGGTAGGCAGTCTATTAGCGCGAGCAAAACCCAGGGATAAGCAAAACCCTATATATTATGTTATAGGTTTTTTGGCCTCTTTTATCTTGTCTTAAGAATCTTAAGCGTATAGCCTTTTACCTTATTAAGTGGTAAGTTAGTATTAGTATATTTTTCATGCCTACTTAATCCTTCTTAAATACTTCTCCTTCTATTTTATAAAGTAATAGATACTATATCTAACGGGGTTATACTTTCTATTACTAAGCCTTACTCTATAGCGGTCTTAGTCTCTACCTTTAATATAACTTCTCTAAGGTTTGCGTGCTCCTAGTAAGCCATCTTTATTGCTTTATTATTAGTAAATATTTTACCTAGTTTAAATTTATTATCTTTAATATCTAACCGGTATAATAGTTCGTTAGTTCCCTTAAATCCTTAAGATTTTGGCTCTTATAGTTAATAGCTTACGCTATACTTAACGTCCTTATAAACTTAGTATGCGTTATTATAACAAAATGCAAAGTACTTAATTAAGCACTCCTTAGTCCTGCGCAACACACTTATATCTATATTATTATTTTCTAATACTTTAGTGCCCTTTACCGCGTAGTTATTTTAACTACCTCTATAGTCTTTAGCGAAATAATCTTATTTTTTATAATTTATATAAGCTCCTTCTTTAAACTATTTATTGTACTATAAAGTCCGCCTGAGCATCTTCTACTACTAAGATCCCTAGTTTAGCCTCTACTTTTTAGATCTTTAATTACTTAATTCTTATTATCTAGGTTTCTATAGTTTCTTATTTCCTCTTTAGGTTTTTTAATACTACTTAGGTCTATTAGCTGTGTGCTATATTATAGCTTAGAAACCTAATATACCTTTTTGGTCTATATTAGTCCTTATTATATTCTACTAAATTTATCGCTTTAATATTGTAACGGGCTTAAATAAATGCTTTTGAACCAAAGCTAATAGATTACTACTATATAAGAATACTAAGCTAATAAGAAGAAGTTTATTAAGGGCTAGCAAGATATAAAGGGGTTGCTAAGGCGCTAGTAGTAAGCAAGCTAATAGCGATTTTCCATTCCAGGGATGGAAAATCCTAATTAGTTAGCTCTATAAGTAGTATTGGCAGAATATAGCAGAATATAGCAGATTGCCTAAAAAGTAGCAGGTGACGCGCTCTAGTACCATTCTATCACCTCTCCCTTCTAAAAAAGCCTACTCTTAGGCATTGTCCAAGTTCTTTATTGTTATCTAAATTATTATAGTTATCTAACCCTTAGTAAGACGAGACTGACCGTAAAATGGTAATCTAATGGCAATCTAATGGCAATCTAATGGCAATCTAAGGGTTATCTACGGCAATCTAACGGCAATCTGTCGCATTCTGCTATATTTTACCAAGTCTACTAAATTCTACTAAATTCTGCTAGGACCACTACTTAAATCCTATTCTATCCCGTGCACGTATTAATTAAGTAACTAAGTTAATAATATATACCCTTTCTTCCCGTTTATATATATTTTTTCTTATATAACGTCTTGACTTTATTATATAGTTTATATATATAGCTTAATAATATCTACTTTGCTATATATTATCGTCGCTTATACTTACTCCGTAATAGATAGGCTAGGTAGAAATCTTATAGCTTATAGAAAGAGTACTTAAAATTAAATGCGAGGTACCATTTTAGATCTTGGTTATAACCTGCCTAGCTTATATAGTATTTTAAGGTACTATCCCTTAGAACGCCAACTTGCGTCCATCTGTGATCGATAAGAACTAGCCAATAGAATCAATAGGATTAAGCCTCCGTAATCAGAAATACAAGGTTTATAATATCTGTCGATTGCCATACAAAGGCCTATATACACTCAATACTTTGAGTTTAGTTGCTCTATATGAATAAGCACACCTAAATACCCATACAATTTGTCCATGCACGCTGGCTGCCATGCCCGCACCCATGGCGATTGTTCCTTGCCCTCGAGCCGCTGCTCTGCGTACTTGTTTGTCCAATCTGCCAGTTGCTCCATAACCTCATCTGTAAAGAATTAACGTCTTAGCCACCCAGACGAGACAGCCACCTACCTCCTACGAAAATCAAAATTAAAACCTTAAAATACTACTTTTACTACACCACCACTATGTCCTCTACTACCCCCTAATTGCTATCGCTTGACCAAGAAGATTAAAATTGTTCTTTAATTATTAGAAGCCAATCCTAATTAATCTGGCCGTTTGCTTACCTAAATATACAGTCTATTGCCTTCTTCTATTTACTATTGTTGTAACAGCCGCTAATTAAGTAAGGAGTATTACTAAAAGCTTTAGAAGCTCTTAGCTATTAAGGAGGGCAACTGGCCTTCTACCGTTTGATCCTTCGGTTATTTTAGACAAGATTCGGCTAACAACTCCCTATATAAGCTTTACAGACAAGAATGGCTACCAATTTAATATACCCATGTCTCCTTTTGTAGAGAAGAGACTTACTAAAATATTTAGGCAGCTCTTATAAGGTGCATCACCCCTACGTTCTTAAGTTGTGCACAATATTTAGCAGTTTATATTAAGTATGGTAGCTAATAATATAATCCTCAAGCAAACAAATTAGGAGCTTCTTAAAAGACAGAAGAAGGAGCGTTATAGTAAGACAAAAGCTGCCTATGGGAAGGCACGAGTTTTATTAGTAGCAGAGGCATAAAAGAAGAACGAGGAAAAGCTTTAAAAGGAGCAGGAAGAGAAGAGGGTAAAGGAAAGAAAGGCTGTATTATGGGGGGTTATTACCTTTACAAAGAAGGTTTAGAAGGAACTACTAATGGATTATAGTGTATTTATATAATAGGGTAGATTTGGGTAGATTTGGGTAGATTTTAGGGTTGATTTTGATGTTAAATTAATTTTGATTTTCGTAAGAGGCCCGTGCACTGTCTTAGGTGGGTGGCTTAGTGCTGGCACCAATAAAATCTTATCCAATACGAACCAATAAAATATCGGTATTGCCAATATTGGCAATATTCGGATAATATTGCAATATTGCTTAGCATACTAAAATTTTATATTACACCTAAAGG
>Ga0307507_10007154_pt1 | contig 16472 bp, 2 predicted proteins | sample 7_EM_MG_FD_207223 | JGI IMG/M metagenome (GOLD analysis project Ga0307507, IMG submission 207223) | Populus trichocarpa ectomycorrhiza microbial communities from riparian zone in the Pacific Northwest, United States - 7_EM | ecosystem: Host-associated > Plants > Roots > Unclassified | place...
CGTTACACATTCACTACTAAGGTTATAGTATTTGAACAAGATTAAATAATATACCACTAAGAGTAGCACTAGTTATAACAGCGTTAGTAACAGCTACAACCTTAGGGCTAGGTAATACCAGTATAAACAATAGGGATTCTTAAGTGGTTACACAAGGTTAGTTATAGGAAATAGTTAATTACTTATAAAACAATAATAGGATACTTAAAGAACGCATTAATAGAATTAAAGCAGTAAAGATTAAGTTACCTTTAATTAAACAATTCTTAGGAGAGAAATTAAAGCTTAAGGGATTTCTTATATAGATACACTTTAAGGTAGTACAGAAAGAAGCAAAGTTAGCAATATTATTAGACTAAGTAGCCTATATAGGATTGTTCCTAACGGGGAGGGTACTTAAGTAGTTCAAGCCGTATCTTACGGAAATATAGGCTAATGGCATAACAACTACTAACCAGGATATACGGTATATATTTACCAGTTAGAATGGGTTCGCAAAGCAACTAATATAGATATTTAGAGACCTAAAGGCTATAACCACAGCGGAATAAAAGCTTTAGAACTTAGTATAACGCACTTTAGCAATTAAGTATATAACACAGTTTTAAACACTAGCTATATAGGTTAAGTGGAATAATAGGGCGCTTATGGCACAGTATAAATAGGGACTTAAGGCTAAAGTCTAGGACGTAATTATCCTAATAGAAAATGCGGATACTCTAAAAGAGTTAATAGACTAGTTAATAAAGATTAATAACAGAATCTATTAAAGGAAATAAGCTAAGAGAGGGTAAAACAGAGTTCTATAGTTATATAAGGCATAGAGTACGCAACGACAGATATTAAGTTAAAAATTATAGAATGGCGCAGAGCCAATAGACCTAAGTAGTACCAAAGAAACCTAAAGATAAAAAAAAAAACCATAGAAACCTAGAGGTTAAGGATTAAGTAATTAAAGAACCTAAAAGTAAAGGCTAAACCAGAAATCTCAGCAGCAGAAGACGTTTAGGCGGACTCCATAGCAAGAAAAATGGTTTAAAGATGGGGCTTATATAAATTATAGAAAACAAGGTTATTTCGCCAGAGATTATAGAAGTAGTTAGAGTAACTACACAGTAAAGGAAACTAGGCCAGCAGACAGCACGTATATATAAAGGGATAACAGTGCACTATAAGGAATAAAAAAGTGTTTAATTAACAGTTTTATATATTATTACAACAACACATACTAAATTTATAAGAACGCTAAGTACGGCGCAAGCTATTAGCTATAGGAGCTATTATTACCTAAGTTTAAAGGAACCAACAAACCAGCTTATAGATTAGATATTAAAGATAATAAATTTAACAAAGGCGAAGCATTTACTAATAATAAGGTAATAAAGGCAGCTTACTAGAAGCATATAGACCTTAAAGAAGTTAAAATAGAAGTAGAGACTAAGACCATTATAGAATAAGGTTTAGTAACGGGTATTACAACACTATTAGATACAATTTCCATCGCTTTATAAGATAATAGAAGTAATGTTTAGAAGAAACTAAGCAAGTAAATAACTACTAGTGCTAGCTTATTACTTAATAAAGGTAAAAGGCCATAGGCTTAAGATTCTTAAGAAGAGATAAAAAAAGCTTAAGATTTTTAAAATAAGATAAGACATACCTAAGGACCCACAATAGACGAAAACCAATAGGAAAGAGTAGTAACTTAGTTTAGTAATAAACGAATAAGTATAGGACGTAAGTTTAAGAACTACAAGTTTAGAAAATAAATAAGAATATTAGCAATCCCAAGTAAACGTAGTATTTAGCCTAAAGATTAAACAGTTAATACTAGGATTAAAAAGCAAGACAACTATAAAGATTTAGCTATAAGACATAGAAAACAAGAAACTATAAATAAGTTTAGAATAAGAATTATTATATAGTAGAAGTAAAAGCTAGACAAGAGGTTAGCTATACTAGGTTATATAAGGGATAGAGCACCTATACAAAGAGTTACTAATAGGCTAAGTGCAGGGATACCTAGGGCAAAGTAGTTAGATAAACTAGAACAAGAAAAGGATCTAGATATTCTAACTAAATTTAAAGAAAGATATACTAAAGGATATTATAACGCAGTAATAACAAGGTACTTTCTAATGGATAGACCATATATACTAAACCAGCTATATGGAAAGTGGTATAGGCAACAACACAACAATAAATAGGAAGACTTTTATATATAGCTAGATAAAAAAGTTGTCTAAGACTAACCTATTACGGAAAAACGCATAAGTTACATTAAAGGAGTATTAATTATAATGTTAAGGAACCTAGAAGAAGGATCTAGGGACTAAAGAAGTAAGTAATAAATCTTAGTACCTATAGCAGAAATACCAGTGGTTAGGTTAACTAAGTATAGGTTTAAACTTAAAAATAAAGATAAACCAAAAGTTAACCTAAAATATATAGCGTATTATATACTATTATGGATAGCTTATATGGATAATATATGCAATATGCATAGAGCACCTAAAGATAAGAACTAAAAGTACCCAGTAAGGATATATTAGGCACTAGAGGAAAAGCGGTTTAGGAATGCTAAGTATATATATAGTTAGCACCCAGTAGAAGTATAAGGTTAAGGAAACTTAATACTTTAACTAGAAAGATTCCTTACGGAAAAATACCTAGATAGATAATAGTAGTAGGAGTACCTAAAGAACACTTATCTATAGTATATAGAGGAAAAGAAACGAACTAAGTATTAGTTAAAGTTAGACTAAGTATAGGCAGGATCTAGCAGCCAACAGTTAGGAAAAGGGGAGGTATATAGAACCAGAGGGAACTAGTATTAGAGCCTTAAACCCTTAAAGAAATTTAAGGTTAGTACCTAAATTTAAAAGCTAAGTGGTAAGATTAGTAGTTTAAAGTATTAGTAGATAGTAGAGTAACTAGAAACCATATATTACTAAAGGCAGTAAAAAGAATAGGGTTACTATATAGATAGAAGAAACACCTATATCCACTTATAACGATTTTAAGAGATTAGATAGCCTATAGAGGAGGTATTATTAATCTTAAAATAGGACCTATTTAGATAACTATTAAAGGGAGACTAGTTAGAATATCTTTTAATATCCTACTATTAGGACAGGACAAGGCAATACTAGGAATGCCTTAGTTATAGAAGTATAATCTAAAGATTAATTAGGTTATAGGTTAAGTTAATATTAAAAATATATAATAGCGCAAAGTACAATAGTAAACCAAGTTGGTATAATACCAAGTCAGAGCGACATATAAAAAGACTAAGTAAGGCTTAAGTTATATACCAAAGAGATACCACAAGTATGGTAAAAAGTTATAGTCACTAGAAAGTGAAAAGCTATTAGAATATATAGCATAGGACTATAAAATAGAATTAGAAAAAGAAATAAGTCTAAAGTTCTTTTTAATCTATAAGCTTACTAAAACCGAGTTAGTAGCGCTTAAGGAGTTTATTTAGGAGAACTTATACAAGGGATATATTAAACCATTATAGTTATTAGTAGGATATCCAGTATTATTTATCCCAAAGAAAAACAGAAAACTTAGAATGTATATAGACTATAGACAGTTAAATAGCATTACTAGGAAGAATAGGTATTCTTTACCCTTAATTAGCGAAATCCAAGATAGGATAAGTAACGTAAAGATCTTTATAAAGATAGATCTAAAATAGGCATACCATTAGATTAGAATCAAAGAAGGTAACAAATAGAAGGCAGCCTTTAGGTTAAAGGAAGGACTATACAAGCCATTAGTTATGCAATTTGGGCTTATAAACGCACTAGCAATATTCTAAAAGCAAATTAATAGTGTGTTAGGAGAACACCTAGATAAATTTATTATAGCATACCTTAATGATATTATTATCTACTTAGAAAGTAAGGAAGAATATAGAGAACACGTTAAATAGGTCTTAAAGAGACTACAAGAAGAACAGATGCTAGTAATAATTAAAAAATGCAAGTTCTTTACCTAGAAGACTAATTTCGTTAAATTTATTATTAAACTAGGCTAACTTAGTATAGATCTAAAGAAGATCAAGGCTATAGTAAATTGGCAAGAACTAGAGAATATTATATAGTTAAGATTGTTTCTAGGGTTTTGTAATTATTATAGAAGGTTTATAGCGTAATAGTTATAGGATATTAAGCCATTTACGCAGTTAACAAAGAAAAAAGAACTATAGGTATAGGGAAAGAAATAATAAGAACTGTTTAAAAGAGTTAAAGAATTATTTACCTAGGAGCCAGTTCTTAAGATCTATTAACTAGGTCTAAAGACGGTTATAAAAACAGACACATTAGACTTTACACTAGGGGCGTACTTTATATAGAAATATTAAAATGGATGGCACCTAGTAGCATACTATAGTTAAAAGATAACACTACTAGAGTTAAACTATGACATCTATAACAAGGAGTTATTAGGTATAATTACAGCACTTAAGGAATAGAAAGCATTTTTATAAGGCATAAAGAAACCATTTATGGTTAAGACGGACTATAAGAACCTTATAGGATTCCTAATAATAAAGGAACTTAACCAAAAACAGGTTAGATAGGTGGAAATACTTATAGAATACTATTTCGAAATTTGGTATACCAAAGGTACAGATAATACATAAGCAGACGCTCTAAGTAGAAGGGCTAAACTACAAAGTAATAAAAAGCTATTAGGAGCTTTATTACAAAAGGATTAAGATAGATTAATTAGGTATAATTATCTGAAGATTATAGCAACTAAAGAAAGTCAGATCTATAAATTACTAAAGAGTAATTAGACTTAGAAGATTTAAAAAGCATAAATAGAGAATCTAGACTTAGAGTAATATAAAAACAGAGAAGCAATATATATGCCTAAGTCTATTATAGAAGAATTTGTTAAGGAATTCCACAAGGGAATAATATAAGGACATAATGGAGCTATAGGCTTAGTATTAAGGCTTTAAGAGGAGTATATTATTTAAGGAATCTAGGGACTAGCAAGATAAGTTATAAAGAAATATTTAGATTGCTAAAGGAACAAACCAACAAGGCATAAGCCGTATAGAGGGCTATAACCTATTAAGACACTAGGAAGACCATAGGAAGTTATATTATAGGACTTTATTATTAAGTTACCAAAGTCAAGAGATCCTATTATAGGATAAGATTATAACGCAATTTTAGTAATAGTAGATAAGCTAATAAAGTAGGGATACTTTATAGTATACACTAAAGAGATATCAGCAGAGGATATCGCTAGAATCTATATAAAGAAAGTATTTATAAGATATAGAGCACTAAACAAGATTATATTAGATAGAGATCCAAGATTTATAGCAGTATTTTAGAAAGTATTTTTAGCAGAATAAGGGGTTCGCGTAGTAATATCTACAGCGTATTATCCGCAGACGGATGGATAAATAGAAAGACTAAACTAGATACTAGAACAGTATCTAAGGCATTATATTAATTACGCATAGAATAATTGGGTATTATTATTACTAGTTATATAGTTTGCATATAATACAACACCACAAGAAGGAATAGGGACATTACTATTTAAGGCGAATTACGGATATAAGCTAAGAACATCGTTATCACTATATTAAGCAAAAAAGACGAGTAGCACAGCTAAATAAAGAATAGAGATATTAGTAAATCTTTATATAGACCTTAAAGAAACAGCTAAACTAGTACAAGAATAAATAAAAAGGTACTATAATACTAAAAGATCTAAGGGACCAGATCTTAAGGAGGGAGATAAAGTGTAGCTACTATATAAAAATTTCAAGAGTTGACAACTAAGTAAGAAATTAGACTATGTTAGACTAGGACCTTTTAAAGTTAAGTAAAGAATTTTATTAGTTATATATAAGTTAAACCTACTAGCTAAAATAAAAATCTACCCTATATAACATATTGCAATACTAGAGCCAGCATATAGGAATATTAAGCCACTAGTCTACAAGGCAGATATATATAGAGGATAAAAGGAAGACAAATAGCAAGTTTTAAAGATTATTAGTTATAAGGATGTAGATAATAAAACATAATATAAAGTAAAGTGGATAGGCTATAGTAAGACTACTTAGGAACTACTAAGCAACCTAAGGAACGCTATAGGAAAGGTACGGAAATATTAAAAAAAAGCAGGTTAGGTAATATTAATAAAAAAGGATTACTAAAGAATAAGTCACCTAAGGGGGACCTAAGAGGAGCAATTGCTAAGCTACTTAAAGTTGTTTCCCTTATAGAAGGAAAGCCAGTTTTTTTATTACCTAGCTTAGACAAACCCTATTAAACTAGCTTCTACTCCTTAGAATAAACCTTCTTATAAACCTTCTTAAGATAGGTTAACTAAGCAAATGTAACCTACTAAGACTTAAAGGAGTAACGTTAAGCCTTAAGGGCCCAAGCGGTTTCTTTAGTAGAACGGTAGAGTTTAGCGTGCGCGGCGGCCAACTTAGACTTAAGTTTTATAGCGGTAGATTAAACATAAAACCCTATAATAAGTTACTTAGGGAACTTAAAGACTATTAAGAGTTATAGGACGCGTATACTTAGCATTAGAGACAAAGCGAACATTATAGGACAATTAAACATTTGCTTTAGTATACTTAGAGTAAAATAAAGGTTATTAAGATAAGGGACTTGCTATTACAATACACACTAACCCCGCTTTTGTATAATAAGAATATGGAGATAACATTATCTCACTAAGTAATAGTATGGCAGCCATAGTGCGAGCACAGCACTACGCTTATAAAGAAGAAGAAGCTTTAGGTATAATAAACAAAGATATTAACCAGACTAATTAAACAAATATTACACCTTTAGTGGACGACTTGGAGATATTAGGAATCTTTAAGGACGAAGATAAAAAGAAAGGAGATAGTATTACGGACGCTTTAAGTACAATATTATAACTACTTGGAGAGGAGTTGTAGGAAGCTAGTTAGTTAATATAGGTATAGTTTAGAATGGATCCGGTGGAACTATATAATAAGAAATGGTAAGTAAGTTACATAATGTTATACGCAGTATACAAAGTATACGCAGTATATAGCTATATATAACACGTATAACATATACCTTACGTATAAGAGAGGATTTCTTAGAAGTATAGTTATATATTTAAAGGACCTTAGTCCCTACCGTAGATAGTTCTCTCCTTGTAGTAAATCTTAAAATATAATTAGAGTTAATCTGTTAGGCAACTACTCCACCAGTTATTATTATATTGTTGTTTTGTTCTTACCTATATACCTAGCCTAATAATAGAACCCACTGTAGTTTCTGCTATAAGGTTCCGTTACAACTATATGGTATATTATAAAAAGAACTGCTTATATATAATAATACCTTAATAAGCATTTAGAAAAAGTATTTATTTGCCCTAATTAATCTCTATTTACTTTACCTATACTATTTATTAAAAAGTTAAAAGGAGGCTTTAGATTCTATATTAATTATTAAACTCTAAATATAAATATAATTTAAAACTAATATTTAATTCCCCTACTTTAAGAGACGCTTAACTACCTAGTAAAAGCTTAATATTCTATAAAGCTTAATATAATTACTGCCTTTAGTTAAATTCGCGTCTATAAAGGAGAAAAAAAGTATATAGCTTTTTATATATAATTGGGACTCTTTAAATACCTAGTAATGCCATTTAGTATAAAGAACAGTCCGGGTATATTTTAGTAATACGTTAATAATACACTTTATTAATTTTTGACGTATTTAGTACCGCATATCTTAATAATATCTTAATCTATTTATCTTCGCTTTTTGAGTATTAGAAATATATCTAAATAGTCCTTAAACGCCTATAAAATGCGCGCTTATAATATAATATTAAGAAATATACGTTCTACGTATCTAAAGCTATATACTTAGGCCTAATTATATCCTGTAATAGAATTAAAATAAACCTTAAAAAGTTACTATAATTATAAACTAGGAAAGTCTTAGTATCATATAAAATATTTAAGGGTTTTTAGAATTTGCCAATTTTTATTATTAATTTATAAATTACTTCTTAAAACCTATTTAGTTATTAGTAAACTTAATAAGGAAGAATATAAGATTTAAATAAACTACTAAATATAAATAAGCTTTTAATAACCTAAAACATTATTTTATAACTACTCTAATTGTTACTTATTTTAACCTTAACCTTAAATATATTATTAAAATAGACTTATCTAATTGCGCGCTAAGGGGAGTATTATTATAATATAATAAGAACGGTAAGCTATATCTAGTAGCCTTCCTTTCCTAAAAACTTGCCCCTATTAAATTAAACTATAAGATATATAATAAAAAACCATTTATAATTATTAGATGCTTTAAATAATAGCATTCTAAGCTTAAAGGATTATTATTCTTAATATGCGTATTAATAGACTATAAGAACCTATAGTGCTTTATAACTATAAAGTAATTAATATAGCGCCAAATTTATTAGGCCGAATACCTCTTATAATTTAACTTTAAGATTATATATTATTATTTATTGCTTAACGTCCGATTCGGATCCCTATTAGGCCCACGCGGACTACTCCTTATATACATATAGGGAGAAAACTCTTTTGAGAAAACCCCATGATCCGTCTCCCCGCCTTTTGGGACTCGCCTATAAGGCGCCTATAAGTCACCTATAGTGCTCTACTACCTTACTTTTTAACCTCCTTGGGAACCACTGCTGCTGTAACAAGCCTACGGACGCGCTAGTATTGCAAACTTTGCTCTACTACTGTAGAGTTATCAGGGGGCGCCTATTGCTCGCCCCTTTGCCTTCTATTACTATTTCCTTTACAACCCGAAACTGGTCTAGCACATTTTAGCTAATAAGCTACTGGGTAACCGCCTTAAGACCTTTTTGTGTTAAGAGTAGTGTGTTATAGTTCTCTGTACCAGCTACTAAGAGCATAGCTTCTCGGTTGGTGCGTAGGGGGCATAACAGTATTACATGTTTTGGTGTCTGTCTTGGCCAGCCAGAATACATATACATTGTAAGACTACTATACACAGCAAGTTTGCCTAAACTGCTTGCCCAGTTCCTTGCCACGGTTATGCAGTAACTGGTGGACAAAGCCAGCTCCTACCCGTGTACACCTAATTTGCACCTAATTTGCTCCATAAGCCTATCCTTACAGCCTGCCCCTGCCTAAATAGACCAACACGCGCATCCGTCCTTTCGGGCTATATAGACAGTGTCGTCGACAAGGTGTTGATCCTTCCTCCAAGACAGGTCCACCAGGAGTCAGAGCCTAGTAAAGGGGTAAGGTTCCTAGAGTCGTCCATCACTGCCATTGTATACCACGCCCTACAGCTATTGCTGCTTCGCGTTACCTGTGACGCTCTCGCGACAATAGGCCGACCGTGTCTTGCAGGCGTGGGCCCATGATAACTCGACGCCGCGCAGCTACCGTCCCTCAGCCGCCTACTAACCAAACTTATTGTCCTCCTATCACTAACACCTGCATCTAAGTCCGTTCCAACCTACCTATCCAGGTTCGTCCTAGCTCTTTCTTGGTCCGTTCTGGATTAACGTCACCGCCTAAAGAAGGGTGCCCCCAGCTCTTTCTTGGTCCGTTCTAGATTAATGTCGCCGCCTAGAGAAAGGTTAACGCCGCTGCGTAGAAAGGGAGGATTAATGTCGCTAAATATGGTTAATGGTGTTGAGATTCTTCCTGTGCCCTTGCTGTAGGTATAGTCTTAGAGCGGAACAAGTATAGAGGTGCCCTGTTGTCTCCTTAGATTCCTATCGCTTCCACCAGCAAATGCAAGCGCTGGCTTATGGCCCTAGGTCGGTGCCTAGGTAGAGAGACGTTAGGTAGTTTTTAAGACCATTCCTCTGTTCTTAATAAGTTGCCTTATGTTGTTAACAAGTGCCAAGACCCACGAAAACTCTGCTGTTTTAACGGCGTCAAGGATAACGCATTCGAAAGCGCCCTCTAGCCACGACGTAACGCCGCTGCATTAGTAACAGACGAGATCCTCACTCTCAGCTTGACCGTACGGACAAGATAAGACGGAAAGGAACCCCTATAGGACAGTATGGGTCGGATCTCGCTTTTGGTGTTCCTTTTTAAGATTATATACTAACTAGGTAAACCTAATTAGAAGCCTAATATATTAATATAATAATTATAGAACTTACCTATAAATTCTTTAGGTAAACGGATTATAAATTAATTACGGATATTATTGCCCCCTAAATATATAATTTAATAAAAATAAATTAGGAGCTAATAAATAAAAAATAGAAATTAATAAGCTAATAGAATATAAATATAAGAATAATATATATTATTATTCATTGCTTAACGTCCGATTCGGATCCCTGTTGGGCCCACGCGGACTACTCCTTATATACATGTGGGGAGAAAACTCTATTTGAGAAAACCCCGTGATCCGTCTCCCCGCCTTTTGGGGCTCGCTTGCGAGTCGCCTATGAGTTACTAGTGGTGCTCTAAGAATAATATATAGATAATAAATATAATAAAAACAATTTAAATAGAAAAATAATAGTGTAAGAATATTATACTCACTAAATGCGAAATTTAAAATAATTAATTATACTATTAATAGAAGATAGTAGTTCCAAATTCCGAATCTTTATAATTTAAAATACTTAAATTTATATATAACTCCCCTATAGTAGGGCATTTTAGCTATATAAAGACTTATAAGATTATTTAATAAGTATACTACTAGTCTATAATATATAACTGTTAGTAACACAAGGTAATATTATATAGTTACAGTTTGTAGCTAGTATGATATTGTTGTTATATTTCTTCTTAATAAGGAAGGGCGAGGAGCTTAGGGCTCCCCGCTACGCTAGTGCCGCGGCGACATGTAACCACACGTGATATATTCCCAACACTAGTAATTCTTCTTTTATGGATGCCATCTATATATAAATAACGTAATTAAGTATAATAAACATTAATTCTCCTTACTTACTATTGCTATTATAATATAAGTCTTATTGTTAAATGTCTCTAAACTAAAGTCTATAGAATGCTATCTTATAAAGATGCTGAGCTAAAGAGAAGAAGAAGAGGAACCGTTTAGGGGTTAGAGGTGGACATCTTATAAGGGCCGCTAAGGCGCTAGTAGTACGCAAGCCAATAGCGATTTTCTATCCTAGGGATAGAAAATCCTAATTGGCTAGTTAAAGTTAGGGTTGGCAGAATATGGCAGAATTTAGGGTTGGCAGGCCAAGATTGTTAAATATAGCCTAAGAATTATATATAGTGTTGGGAATGAGGCAAGTTGCCGTTATATAAGGCATGTTGCCGTCACGTGTTAATGTGGCCCTAGCGTGGTAAGGAACCTTAAGTTCCTTACCCCTTTCCTCATTCCTATTAAGAATTAATTAACAATTATCATACTATCTACGAACCGTAGCTACGTGATATTACCTTATGTAACCAACACTGATTAGTGGTTAACTTTACTGTTATACTATAGAGCAGCTAGGTATTCTACTAAGAAGAGACAAGCCACTGTACCAGTGCTACTTGTGCTAGAGGAAGCTGTTTTTTAAGGTCAGAACTGGTCCTAAACCTTAAATAGAACTCTTCCACGAATCTAAGGATCTAAAAGGCTAGAACTGGTCCTAAGCCTTTCTAAGATTACGGATTCTTGCGTCCATTACGCAGAATAACACGCTTTACGAGTCTTCGCGATTTAAGGCCAGAACTAGTCCTAAGCCCTATAATCGCAAATATATGTCCAAACGCGTACTAAACGACAATCCCTATACCAATAACACTTCCCTCCCTCTAAAAACATGGCTATGCCTACTTTAAATAACTGGAAAGACTCCTTACTACTAGGGGTAGCTAAGTACGCAAAACTTATTAATAAAGATTAGGACAAATTCGCCTTTGATATAATAACTTATACTGCAAAATAAGTTAACGGCTTTCTCCTATACCATATTATATTCTACCGAAATAGATGCTACGCTGATTTATAACTATGGGAGTATTTTAGGGAGGATTTTATAGGATGGACTGCTAATACCTAGGCACTTAGCAATGTTAATATTGTTTAGAATTTTTAAGACTTCCTCTATAGGAATGGGGTATATATTGCTAAGAATAGTAACCTAATTGCTAGTAATATTTAGGCCGTTATTACTAGTACAGAAGAACTAATATAGACGGAAGCTAAGATTATATGTTAACTACGGAAACCTAAAAACAACCTATATTCTTTAGAAGGTAACTTTAATTTGTATTAAAACCCCTAGAACGCTAACCCCCCACCTAAAGCTACTCTCCTACCTAGAGGTGCCCTCCTACTTAGAGTTGCTCCGCCTCTACCTCCTCTACTCCAGCCAACCGGTAAGCCTTTACTATAAGAAGTCACAAATCTAATAAAGGTATATTCGGACAAAGAAAAGAAGTTTAGAGGAGAACTATATAATATACTTAAAGTAAAACTACAGGTCTTCTATAACTGTTATAATAAGGTTAGAATTTAACGCTACTAGTACCACTATGCTTTCTCTATTATATTAAAGGGACGGGCAGTGACATTCTATTACAACCATATTAAGGGTAAAAACTATAGCTTTAATATAATACTTTAGCTTACTAAAGCTTACTTTAAGACTAATAAGAATTGCCAACTTTATATATCTAAATAGCGGGAGACTATATTCTAAAGAGTTATTACTTCTAACCTAATAAAGACTTGTTTAGAGTGCCTTTAACTACTCTTTAATAAACTCTAGAAAATCTAATATGGCCTTACCAAAACTTACTAAAATAAGAACAGCCTAAGGGACTAGGTTATTTTAGTATGCTATAGCATTCCTAAATGCAACTTGGCGCTATATAAACCTATAGATACGTTTAAAGGAGTATATACTAAGCTACGCTTTGCTATAGGTACTATAATACAAATATAAGAATCTTAACAGTTTTATACTAAAAACCCTACCTAATTAAGTATTCCTAACTAATACGATTATAACTAGACTGATTAAATATATAGTGGCCATAGTAGGGAATACAGAAGAGGGTATAATTAATATTAACTATAAGGCAACCATAGAGGTCCTAATAGAGGTTTATTTTAAAGTAATTGCTAGAAGAAGTGCTATGTTTATAAGAAGCCAAATTGCTAGTTAACTAGACACTCCCTTAATAAGCAAAAAGAGGCATATAACAAGTTCCGTTAAAGTGTAAGAAATGTTAGAAATTATAAGGTTACTATGGCCTACTTCTAAAGCTTTCTAGTTTAATATAAAGGCGTAGAAGACCTTAAGGGTGAGGTTAATAAGACTAAACAGCTTCTTATAGATATAGAAATTGAGGACTACTTACCTAACCAATACTTTACTAAATATAGTGAGGTAAATGGTATATAAACCATTGCTGTTCTTAATAACTAATCTATGCTCCATTTTATTACAAAGTTAGATATCTTTAATGAGCTAAAGGAGAGCTCCGCGTTTTCCTTTAATAATAGATACTCAGCAAACGTCTTCTATAGTATTATGCCGGATACTGGAGCCGTAGGAGTATCTATAGTAGGAGAACCTTAAGTTTAAGCCCTTTAGTAGCTTAATGGCTCTATTTAGATTAACTATTTAACGGCAGGCTAATACACAATTTGTTTTAGTAAAGGTACTATAATCTCTCTTAGCATAATTAGGGTTTAAACCCCTTTAGGGTATATTACTTTTTATATTATTCCTATAAACACTCTGTTTCTATTTTATATTAAAGATATAGATAAATTAGGCGTTAGGCTTAATAACCTTAAAAATATACTTATTTAAGGAGATAATTAGGTGCCTATTATATATAAGTAGGGTTACCCCTAGTTACTCCTTTATTAACTAAAAAAGAGTGTTGCTTAGAGCCACTTAACTAAGTTAGAATTACGCTAACTATACCGTTGTTTTAGCTACCTATCTGTTTATTAATTACTTAGGGTTCTTTAGCAAGCAGGCTATAAAGTTAAGGTTAAAGCAATTAAGCATTTTATAAAATACTACTATTACTACTAAATAAACCAGAGGTCCCCTAGCCGATTTAAGTTTACCCTTAAAAATAACTACAACTTCAACTTCTATATTATTATTAATGTTATATATCTTAGCGGTAAGCTAGTACTCTAAGTTATTAACTTCTTAACCTCCTTCTAAGCCGTATAATTCTTAAAGGATATATTAGCTAGGAACGTATAGAATACCCTTTAATTATACTAAATTAATATTTACCTAGAACCCCCTAATTAAATTGTCTATAATATAGGAAAGAACTTCTTATCTACAGAGTTTTAATAATAGATAAAGGCAATGGCAATTAAGGTTAAGGAAGTCCCTATTAAAGTATATAATAGTATTAGAAAAGTAGAGCGATATTATACGCTATTATACCGCGTATATAAGATTATCTCTTTAGAACTAGAGAATACTAGTAAAGAACTTACCCTATAAATAGCTGTTAAAGCTATTAATAATTCTACTAGCCTAGATAGACTTATACCTATATTACTAGTCTTTAGCGCCTACCCTTAAATAATTAACAATTCTCTACTATCTCCCTCCGTTATATAATGAGCTGAGGCTATTTGCAAGGCAATAAAGGAGGTACAATATCTCTATACTATACGCCAAGTCAACAACGCACTAGAAATAAGAAATGGCCTAAATACCTTAACTACGCTTAATCTGCCACTCCAGTCTAAGGTACACATATGGCGTAAAAAGGGAGGATAGTCAGGCCTATATTAACTTATTATAATTAATAGCCAGACTTATACTATTTAGATACCTTACAGACCCACTTAATTCTGTTTAACTATTATTAAGCCTTACTATAAAGATAACAGTTCTAAGCCTTTATAGGATACTATAGAAAATGCCCTAGAGGAGAGCTATAATTAATATACTCTAGAAGGCAACCACAATTCTAATATAATTATAGTAGATACGCTATAACTATGACGCGGTAGAGGTCGCCTAAAGGGATTATAAAATTACCAATATCTTATTAATTTTAAAGAGCAATTTATTACCGCTATTAAGAATAGAGTTAAGCTATTAATGGCCTTTATAACAGCTAAGGAGAAGGCTAACTTTAAACTTATAAAATAGCTTTAAAAGGAAGGTTATATTATAACTCTAAAAGCTCCTTTCTAAGTATCTAATAAGTAAGAGATTAATAGTCTTATTATAAAAAAAGTTTTTAAATTTAAGAAATATAACCCTACTAAGTTTAATAAAGTTTATATCTTTAAATTAAGAATAGTTAATAAAATTAAAGGTAAAGCTATTAACGCCCTATTTAAGAAATTAAGGCTTGTTATCTAAGGTTATAATAATAATAGTAAGGAGGTAATTCTTATATAATCTCCTATAATTTAACAAGCTAGTTAGCAAGTTATTATTACACTAGCTCCCTCCTTAATAAAGAATAGAATAGTGGTTTATTTATAAAATATTACTTAGGCCTATACCCAATTAAAGACGTACCTTTAGTGCTTAATATTAGTATACCTTTTAGAGCAAATTTGTTACTAATATCCCAAAGATATAATTATAGTTGTGCTTAAGCTATTATATAGAATTATAGAGGTAGGAACCTATTAATAGGCTACCTATAATAAGCACTATAAAGAGAAGCTTTTAATAACTACTTTTATATTTAACCTATGCTTCCTAATTACAACTATAGGAACTCTATTTAGAATTATCGGTATATAAACTAATAATATAATTATCTTAGGAGATAACTAATTCTCAGCTCTTAAAGAAGATAAGTTAGTAAAGGCAAATCTTATAGTAAAGCTAAAGGAAAAGCTTAATTTAATAATACTATTACTCTTTAATAGATGCACCCTCTCCCTAAATAAGGATTCTATTGCTTTACGCTAGAAGGGTTAAGGTAAGAAGATTAATATTATTAATACTAATTCTCTAAAGTAAGGATATATAGAGCAACGCGCTTATAGAGCTTATATTACTTCTATCTATTAACCTAAGGCTTTATTTAATCTCTCTATTACCGCCTAATACTAGGAACTAACTAAGGACAATATTCTTGCCCTAAATAAACATCTTTTCTGGTAAATAAACCATCTTAATTAGGGACTACTTTATATACCTATTAATCTTCCTACCACTAAGCTCTTTATATTTATTAATAGATTATTTATAAATAATAAAGATTTTAGCTCCTAGTTAGGATATAAGATTATTATTATAAATAAATTTACTAAAGAGAATAACTTTATAATCTATAGCAATCTTATCTATTAGAGCTTAACTAAGAGTAAGTATATTACTTAAAGCGTTCTAGCGTTAGAGATATATAGAATAGTTAGCGGAGTTAATATAGTAATTACAATTAGAACTACCCTAAAGATAATTATAGATTAACTTAAACTTCCTATTATCCCTATAATTATATGCAC
>Ga0307507_10007155_pt1 | contig 16472 bp, 4 predicted proteins | sample 7_EM_MG_FD_207223 | JGI IMG/M metagenome (GOLD analysis project Ga0307507, IMG submission 207223) | Populus trichocarpa ectomycorrhiza microbial communities from riparian zone in the Pacific Northwest, United States - 7_EM | ecosystem: Host-associated > Plants > Roots > Unclassified | place...
ACTACACCCTATAGCATACTTCTTAAAACAACTAAGTCTAGCTAAATGTAACTACAAGATCTATAATAAAGAATTATTAGCCATTATTAGATGTTTTAAACAATGGCAACCTAAACTAGAAGGCGCTAGATTTCTAATTAAGGTCCTTAGCAACTATAAAAATCTACAGTACTTCACAACTATAAAATAGCTAAGTTATTATTAAGCCCGCTAGTTAGAATATCTGTCTTATTTCCAATTCTTAATTATATACCACCTAGGCGTTTAAGGTTAAAAACCTAATACCATAACTTAATGTTTACAAGATATAACAGTATAGAAAGAAGCGCGCGCCTACCATAATTAAACCCTGCTTTATCCTAAATTATTTAATCCCCTAGCTAAAGACCTTATAGTACACATCCTTAAAATAACTAATTAATTAATTAAATAGATTATAATTAATAAATACCCAAATAATAAGTTTATCTAAAAGACACTTAAGCTAATTTAAGATAGCGTTAGACACTCTAAAAAGATCTCTTTAAGTAAATATAAAGTTTATGGAGACCGCTTATACTACTAAAACCGCCTAGTTATTCCTAATTATAATAAACTTAAGCTTAAGCTCCTTAAACACGTACATAACCTACTAGTAGCCGGCCACCCAGGCTAAGAAAAAACCCTAGAGCTACTCCAATAGGAGTACTACTAGCTAAATATGTATAACATGACACAAAGGTACGTCTCTAGCTGCCATACCTACTAATAAGCCAAAGCTTTGTATAAGAGATACAACAGCTTTCTAAAGCCACTGCCTATTCCAGACCAAAGATAGAAGGACATCTTAATTAACTTTATTGTTAATCTCCCTAAAAGTAAAGGCTGTATAAATATTATGGTAGTTATAGACCAACTATCTAAGATAAAACACTTAATCGCCTGCCCTAATATGTTAGCACCTACTATTACCTAACTATTCCTGAATTACGTATAGAAACTCCACGGACTCCCTAAAACAATCGTCTCTAATAGAGGCCACTAGTTTATCTTAGTATTTTAGAAAGAACTAACTACCCAACTCCGCATTAAAGCACTATTATCTATAGCATATTATCTAGAAACGGATGGTTAAATAGAACGTGTAAATGCTATAATAGAACAGTATATTTGGATATATACATTATATCTGCAGAACAACTAGATAGACTGGCTTACATTTACTAAGTTTACTACAAATAACTCCGTCTTAGAAACCACAAAGGTCTCCCTATTTCTGGCTAATTACGGCTAGCACCCGCAAATGGGTTTTAAACCCTTTAGTAATGTTCCTTATCTAGCTTATTAGGCCTTATAAGTTACAGAAGCAAACAAATTTATAAAGAAGATAGAAAAACTACAGGAGTTCCTTACTAACGAAATAACATAGGCCTAGTCTGTTTATAAAGCCGCAGCAAATAAGAACCAAACCCCAGCACTAGCTTACTAAATTAGTAACTTTGTCTAGCTAGACGCAAGAAATCTAAATACAAAATAACCTACTAAGAAACTTAATTAGAAGAATACTAGCCCTTATAAGGTTAAAAAAGTTGTTTCTCCTTATGCCTACCAACTAAAGCTCCCTAATACGGTTAAAATCTACCCCGTATTCTATACGTCAGTCCTTTGCCCTGCCGCCCCTATATTAGACGCCCTGCCTAGATAGATCCAAGACCCTCTTCCACCAGTTAAAGTAGATAGTAAGGATAAGTACCTCATTAAAAGAGTTAATAATATTAAGTATAATAAACGGAAACGTAAATATATATACCTTATAAAATGGAGAGGTTTTACTAAACCCTTATGGGAACCTGCCAACTCTATAGGACTTATATAAGCCGCAGAAAACTTTTACAAACTCCACCTAGAACTACTACAGCCCCATCTCGCAGATGCTTAAGTTTAAAGGGGGGGTACTATTACGGGATACCCCCGTGACACCTTATACACGTCCACCTGTTTTCACTAACTAAACAACCGGAAACTAACCATAAGACAGCAATCTAATAGTAATCTGCCATATTCCGCCGCAATCTGCCATCTCTACTATTGGAGTTGCTAACTGGCAACTTTAAGGACCTCTAACTGCCGAATTCTGCCAAGTTCTACCAGAACCGCCACCTAAGCTCTACCCTACCCATGTATAGCATAGTACCCATTAACCTAGCAACTAAGCGAACGTTATATACCCTTTTTCCCCTATTTCCTACTTTCTTTTCCTTACGCAATATCTTAACTTTATTATGCAGTTCATGTATATAGCTTAATAATATCTACTTCGCTATATATTATCACCGCTTATACTCGCTCTGTAACAATACCCTTATTAACTAACTAGCTTCCTTTAACTCTTCTCTAAGTAGTTATAATATTATACTTAAAGCGTCTATAATACTATCCCCCTCCTCCTTATCTTCGTTCTTAAAGATTTCTAATATCTCTAAGTTATCTACTAGAGGCATAATATCCGTTAAATTAATTTGGTTAATATCTTTACTTATTATACCTAAATCTCCTTCTTTTTCCTCTATAGTCTATTAGTCTTATACCATTGCTATAATATTATTATTAGGTAAGATTATATTATCTTTATATTCTCATTATATAAAAAAGGGATTAATTTGTGTCGTGCTAGCAAGTCCCTTATCTTAGCAACCCTCTTTATATTTAGAGTATACCAAAGCAAACGTTTAGCTGTCCTATAACGTTTACTTAATCTTTAACGCTAAATATGCGCGTCCTATTACTCTTAAAAGTCTTTAAGTACCCTTATTAATTGCTGCTAGGGTCTTAGGTTTAATCTACTACTACAAAGCTTAATAATAAGCTTTTAGTGGCGTTAGCTAAGCTATATTATTCTTATAAAGCTAAGCAAGACACTGCCGCTACTTAACAGTATGCTCTTAACTCCCACCTGGCTACTTCCACTTAGTTAATCTATCTTAAGAAGGTTTATAAGAAGGTCTGTTCTAAGAAGTAGAAACTTGTAGAATAAGATCTTTAAGAACTTAGTAATAAAAGAATAGGTTCTCCTCCTCTAACAGGAAAAACAACTTTAAGTACCTTAGTAGCTGCTCCTCTTGGGTCCTTGTTAGGTGACTTATTCTTTAGCAATTATCCTTTATTAATGCTTTCTAGTCCTTTTTCTTCTAATACTCCTATGCCTTTTTTATAGCGTTCTTTAAGTTATCTAGTGGCTCCTAAGTAGTCTTATTATAGCCTATCCACTTAACCTTATAACTAATAATCTTTAAAACTTCCTATTTATCTTCTTCTTAACTTCTATATATATCTGCCTTGTAAATGTCGGTATATATTCGTTCCATATATCACGTGCGTAAGCACGTAATCTACGCGAGACGCGTATATGTATTATCAAGACGTGTAGATAGAATAAGCAAGAATCCAACTACACACCGCACTGCACGTATATTACGTCTATTGCACTGTGTTAAAGCATACCAACACTAATCAGTGAGCGCGCATAGATCAGGAAACACGTAGATAGCTTAAAAGACAGTTATACTGTCCACCTTGCAGTAGATTGGAAGATAGTTATACTTATCCACCTTTTGTATCAGCCTATTTCAGTTAAAGAGAAGAAGAGAAACCACCTAGGAGTACTTGTCTAGTATCTACAACGACTTCTAGACATCTCGTTCTATCTATTTTAGAAGAATTACTGCGCAGAACACCTTACCCTACTCAATAACTTAAACCGCCCCTAAACCACCTCCTTAACCACCTCCTCAACCGCCTCCTTAACCGCCCCCCCTACCTTTACCTTATAAATTGAAACACCTTACCTTACCCGAATAATATATAAAATATAAGATATCAGGAACAGAGAAAGACTAGGAGGAAGAAGTAACTAAATAGGAAGATGGAATTAACCTAACGGAAGTTACTAAGGACGAGCTAACCAACTATATATAATACAAGATGTACGTATATACGGAGATACATAACTAGATAGACTTAACACTCTAGAAGTCGTTCCAAGGAGATTTTAAAGACTTTATAGTTAACATCTTTACGAAAATCTCCTTACATTGGCTTTAGAAACTACGTGATTATATAAATATTAGAGGAGTATAGGTTAACGCTAACTATAAATAAGGCAAATCACTTCCTTAGTCCTTATATAATATAGTACAAGAAAAAGACCAAACAGAATGGACTAGAGAAAAGATAAATATACTTAAGGATAAGTTCGGCACTAGTATTAAGTTAAGACATATTAAGTACTATAAGACACACGGAACCCTAGAGGAGCGATAAGTAGGACGTTCCTTAGTGCCTATACTTCCCACTATACCTTAATATACAACTACCTCTACCTTTACACCATCTGTCACACCTTAACCTATAATAATAACATAGCAACTCTATATATAACCTACGGACGAGGAGAACCGCCCTATTACTATAACTGGCTATAGTAAGGAAATTACAAATGCAGCCAAGATATATATGGAGGAGCAGAAATACGGTGGCATAAACGAAAGCCTTAACTATAAATTAATAATATTCTACAACATCTATAATCAAGCGGACGTACCCTAAGAAGCTTACCTTAAAGCATTCCCTACTATGCTGAAAGGACTAGCTTTAGACCACTTCTATATAAACCAACTATCCCACTTACTATTTGCTAAAGCTTGCAAACACCTTCGGAATTTCTTTAAAGGACTAGGATTTTAACGCAAGAACCTAGACAAGTAGAATACCATTACACTTATAATAGTAATGGCAGAAAATACAGACAAATTTACAAGCAAATGCCTTTAATTGCTAATCTATAGACTTTGTTAACTATAGCATAGCCTTAGACCTACCTTATAAACCATAGACTTCCTTTATAACAAAATCATCACTTCTTGCCAGGGAATACTAGTATGTAGATATGCAGTCTCTAACCCACTAGATAACCTTAGAGCCCTTATTAATAAACTTTAATCGTCTATTATAGCATATGAGAAAGAGCATGCGGAGAAGATATAAGCTTTCTTTACGGACCAACAATTCCATAGAAGAGATAATAACTACAACCATAACAACTGTAACAACCGCAGTAACCCCCTATATAACGCAACTAATAGAAACCACGTTGCTTTATATATAACAGGGAAGGATATTGCTTATAGAAACATACTAAGGAGGAATAAGAAGAGTCCAAGACTAAGTTTAAGAATAAGTTTAAGGACCACTTCCAGAAGCAAATAAAGCAATACATTATAGACTATAAAGGCGATAACGACAAGGGTAATAATAAGGACAATAAGATTACTAACGCATTTAACGCTTTGGTAATTAACATAGACCCTAATACTCTACTAAATAAGGACAACCAGACCACAGTATACTATACTTTATACGGTGAAATTAAACTAGACAATGCAACCGCTATAGCTTTAGAACTAGCCAACAGAGCTTATAGCCACGCAGTTACAACCATTAATACTATAATAGATGTATTCACTACTAACACAGACCCGTTTGCGTATAATACAACCTCACGCTATACCTCTACAAAGTTTATGGGTGTAATGATCAACACTAGAGCCTCCAAACGTTCTATAGTAGGATACGGTTAGTTTTTTATACTTTAGAAGATTAACAAAGTACAGTTAAACAAGTCCATAAGAGGCATAGTTAGTATACAGTTCGGAATAGGTTCTACATCTTCTATTAGTTCTATTAAGATAGCTACACCAATAGGTACAGTAGAGTTCCATATTATTAAAGTTAACACCCCTTTCCTGCTTTGCCTAGCGGATATAGATAACTTATGAGTATACTTTAATAACCTAAAGAATGTTCTAATAACCCCCTTAAAGACCGTACCAGTTGTACGCCAATTCGGACACCCGTTTCTACTATGGGATACCTTATTGCACGTATTTATTACAGAGTCTTTTAACCAAAACCCATACTATTTAACTGATGTAGAATTATGACGCCTACACCAACGCTTCGGATATCCATTAGTAGAGCAACTTAAAAGAATATTAGACCATGCTGGCTATAAAAATAATGCTAATTGTAAGACCCTTAAGCATATCACCTGCTACTGCTTATACTATTAAAAGTATGGAAAGTCACTAGGCAGATTCAGATTCACCTTAAAGGATGACGTCAATTTTAACTACTGTATTATTATTAACATTATATACATTAACAGCAAGCCCGTACTTTATATTGTTAATAAAGGCACCTAATTTCAAACAGGTAGATAGCTATAGAATATTAGCGCTAAGCATATATAGGACATATTACGAGCGTGCTAGATTAACACATACCTAGGCCCCCCAGATGTAATTACACATAATATAGGAAAGAACTTTATTAGCAGAGAGTTTAAATAATATATGGTTAATATAGGCACTACTATAAGGAGCGTACCGGTCGAAGCTTATAACTTAATTGGTATAGTAGAGCGTTACCACGGCCCCTTGCAACGTATATACCACATTATTACTTCCGAGATACCAGGAATTAATAAGGATATAGCACTGTAAATAGCCTTTAAAGCAATTAACGACTCCGTAAGACCAGACGGCCTAATACCCACGCTGTTAGTATTTGGAGCGTACCTCTAAATAATAGAGTCCGACGCACCTTTACCTATAGTAATACAGCGTGCGATTGCATTCAAGAAAGCTATGGAGGAAGTGAAGAAGATATAAGCGGAGTGCTAGGTCGTAGATGCACTCAATATATATAATGGCCCCAGCACTACCGCAATTCATAATCTACCCTATAACTCTTTAGTGCTGGTTTGGAGAGAAGGCAATATAGGACAACCTAGATACTGGGCAGGACCATATAACCTACTAAATATTAAAGGAGAAATGTGTGCTGTTAACCTACCTAGCGGCCCTACGAAGTTCCGCAGCACTGCTGTTAAACCGTACTTGATAGACCCTAGAAATATTTAAGTTAAAGACATTTAAGATAACGGCACCCAAGTTAACAATATTTAAGTTAACGAAACTGTCTATACATACAAACCGTCCATAGAAACCGTCTCTATACAGAAACCGTCCCTTACCAAAACCGGAGAAGTATAACCACCTTACTAAGGAAGAGGAAGACCCCACAAGCATCCCCTTTATATTAATACTGCCGACATTACTGTATTCTTACAAGAGGATAGCAACTATAAGCAGTTTAAAACGTCCCGTTAAAAGGAAATTACAGGACTAATTAAAAAGGGCGTATTTAAGATAATTAACCCTTAGGACGTACCCGTAGGAGTTAGAGTCTTTAACTTATAATTCATAGATAAGATTAAGAACCCTAGTACCAACAAAGCCTTTAAGAAATTAAGACTTGTTGTCCAAGTGTATAACAATCTTAAAAAGGGTATTATACTAACCTAGTTACCTACTATTTAATAAGTCAGCCAACACCTTATTCTATGCATCGCAGCAATACTATAAGGCAATGGTACACAGTTATACCTATAAGATATCTCTTAGGCGTATATCCAGTCCCTTATAAAGCTGAATTAAGACTTCTATATCCAACCACCTTACGAATTAGGAAGCTAACTAGGCATCGGAAAGAACTCCATCCTAAAGGTAATTAAGCCTTTATACGGTGTTCCAAAAGCAGGCAATTACTAGTTTATAACCTACTATAATTATTATATTAAGGAGTTAGATATAAACTTATTAATGTATAACCCTTGCCTTTTATAGAGCAACACTCCCAACTACTTTGGCATTGTTGGCCTTTAAACTAACAATACTCTCTTCCTGGCCAATACTACCTTTGTGGACACGGAGCAATGATATCTAGAAAAGGCTTACTTTCTTACAAAAGAGCGCGAGCAACTTACGGTTGAACAGTCACTTAAATTTAACAGATGCATCATTTAACTCTCTTAGGAAGGCAATATTATAATAACCTAGGAACACTAGTACAAAAACCTAAATACGGTCTACCTTAGTAAAATAGCTACAACTATAAGCTTAAGAGGCATTGTCTATAATGCACTAACTATAAAGGAACAATATATTGCATAACGCGTAAGAGGCGTGTATATTGCCTCTATATGTTAACTAGAAGCTTCCTTTAATCTCTCTTTTACCGCCTAGGTGATTAACCCTAAGAAGGAAGATATTACAGCACTTAATAAATAACTATAATTGTAGATTAACAACCTAATAAGAGGCCTCACGTTTGTTAAATTGGACATTAATATATTACGCCTGCTTGCTTTTACTAATGCCTTATTTGCCAATAATAAGGACCTCTTGTCACAAATAGAATATATACTGGTATTAGAGGACGCGTTATATAGGGCTAATATTATTTACTGGTTATTAATTAAGTGCAAGAGAGTTACTAGAAGTGTACTAGCTTCAGAACTCTACGTAATGGCCTATGGATTTAACATCGGCGCCGCAATTAAGTCAACCGTTAAATAACTCCTACAGATCGAACTCCCACTCATACTTTGCACCGACTTAAAATTACTCTACAAATGTCTTGTTAAGCTAGGCACTATATAAGAGAAACGTCTTATAATAGACGTTATATGTCTCCGTCAGTTATACAAGCGCAGAGAGATTACGGAAGTTAAGTAAATTGACAGTAATAGCAACCCTACTAACTTAATAACTAAGAGCAAGGCATCTACGGCTCTTAAGAAGTTAATTAATACCAATTACTTAGAACTGTAGACTATGGAGTGGGTTAAATAAATAAACTAAGATTTGGCGTAGTGTTGTGATGGTGCCATATTCTATGGACCCTGAATTCAACCAGCCAATTAGGATTTTCCATACCCGGCATAGAAAATCGCTATTGGCTCGCTTGCTACTAGCGCCTTAGCGACCCTCGCGATATATCTACCTGCTACCCCTAATAACCCTTTTCCTTCTCCTTCTCCTTAGCTCAGTATCTTTATTAGATAGCAATTGTTACGAGACACCCTGTAATACCTTATACACGTCTACCTGTTTCCACAACCTAGCAATTGGAGACCAACCACGAGACGGCAATATAACGGCAATCTACGGCATTCTGCCATATTCTGCCAAAGTCTACTAAATCCTACTAAGTTCTGCTAGGACCACTACCTAAATCCTATTCCACTCTGTGTATATGTTAACCAAGCAACTAAGTTAATAATATATACCCTTTCTTCCCATTTCCTTACCTTCTTTCCTTACGCAATGTCTTAACTTTATTACATAGTTTATTAATCCATAAGCTCTGGTTTATGTAAACCGTCACAAGCGTTATGTGACTGGGATAGGATTAAAGGAGAAGCCATTGCGTATGGATAGGAAAAGCCCAGCTATTGCGTATATGCTACAAATAACAGGAATGGTACGATTTGGTTTCCTTTAGAGTTGCTCCAGTGTCGGTATATATTCGTTCCATATATCACGTGCGTAAGCACGTGATCTACGCGAGACGCGTATATATATCATTAAGACGTGTAGATAGAACAAGCAAGAATCCAACTATACACCGCACTGTACGTATATTACGTCTATTGCACTGTGTTAAAGCATACTAACAGTAAACTAGTAGCTTAATATTCCTATATGCTGGTTTTAGCATCGCAATATACTATATAGGGTAGATCTTTATTTTCTCTAGTAAGTTAAGTCTATACGTAACTTTTAAGATTTTTACTTTTACTATAAATGGTCCTAGTCTAATATAGTCTAACTTTTTACTTGGTCATTAACTCTTAAAATTTTTGTATAGTAGCTATACTTTATCCCCCTCTTTAGGATCTTGTCCCTTAGATCTCTTAGAATTATAGTACCTTTTTATCCTGGCTTGTACTAGTTCTACTATCTTTTTAAGGTAATTATAAGAATTTATTAGGTTCTCTATTCTTTCTTTAGCTATACTACTTATTTTCTTTACTTATTATAGTAATAATAATATCCTTAGCTTATACTCATAGTTTGCCTTAAAAGGTAATATTCCTATCCCTTTCTATAGTATTATATTATATATAAACTATATAACTAGTAATAACAATACCCAATTATTTTATACATAATTGACGTAATGCTTTTAGTACTGCTCTAATATTTAGTTTAGTCTTTCTATTTATCCATCTGTTTATAGGTAATATACTATTAACATTCCTACTTAAACCCCTTATTTGGCTAAGAATACCTCCTAAAATGCTGCTATAAATCTTAGATCTCTATCTAATATAATTTTTATTAGTACTCTATGTCTTATAAACACTTCTTTAATATAGATTCTAGCTATATCCTTTACTAAGATTCCTTCTATATACGCTATAAAGTAGCCCTATTTAGTTAGCTTATCTACTATTACTAAGATTACGTTGTAATATTATCCAGTAATTAGATCTTTTAACTTTAGTAACTTTATAATAAAGTCCTATAATATAACCTCCTATAGTCTTTCTAGCACTTTAATAGGTTATAGCCCTCTATACAGCTTATATCTTATTAATTTATTTCTTTAGCAATTTAGACACTCTTTAGTAACTTGTTTTGCTAGTCCCTAAACTCCTTAAATAATATACTCCTTTTAAAGTCTTATTACTAAGCCTATAGCTCCGTTGTGTCCTTAAGTTATTCCCTTATAAAAGTCTTCCATAAACTCCTTTGCTACTATTTTTAGCATATATATAGCTTCTTAGTGCTTATATTACTTTAACTCTAGATCCTTATTCTAAGCTTCTTAAATCTTCTATAACTACATACTTTCTAGTATCTTATAGGTCTTTTTTTTTTTTTTTTTTTGCTGTAACCTTAGGATAATTATACCTAATTAACCCATCCTTATCTTAGCGTAGCATTGCCCCTAATAGCTTCTCTTTGTTTTACAATTCTGCCTTTTTGCTAAGTATATCTACTCTTGCATTTTTAGTACCTTTAGTATACTAAATTTTGAAGTAATATTCTATAAGCATTTTGGCCTATTTTACTTATCTTTAGTTTAATTCCTTTGTTATTAGGAACCCTATTAGGTTCTTATAGTCCATTTTAACTATAAATGGTTTCTCTATGCCTTATAAGAATGCTTTTTATTTCTTAAGTACTATAATTATTTTTAGCAACTCCTTGTTATAAATGTTATAGTTTAGTTCTACTGGCGTTATCTTCTAACTATAGTACGCTACTAGATGCTATAAATCCTAGTATTTCTATAGTAAGTATGCTCATATTATAAAATCTAATACATCTATTTCTATAACCGTGTCTAACTATAGGTAGTAGATCTTAAGGATTAGATCCTGGGTAAATAGCTCCTTAAGTTCCTAAAACAGTTTTCTTTATTTATCTCCCTATATCCATAGTTCCTCTTTTTTTATAAGTTTTATAAATGGCTCTATGTTCTTTAACTATTATACTATAAACCTTCTGTAGTAGTTGTAAAATCCTAGGAATAATCTTAACTGTATAATATTCTCTAGTTCCTGCTAACTTACTATAGCTTCTACTTTCTTTAGGTCCATGTTAATCTTACCTAGTTTAATAATAAATTTAATAAAATTAGTTTTCCGGGTAAAAAAACTTGCATTTTTTAATTATTACTGGCATTTCTTCTTCTTATAGTCTCTTTAAGACCTACTTAATATATTCTCTATGTTCCTGCTTACTTATTAAGTAGATAATAATATTATTAAGGTATGCTATAATAAATTTATTAAGGTGTTCTCCTAATATACTATTAATTCTTTTCTAAAACGTTGCTGGTATATTTATAAGCCCAAACTATATAACTAATGGCTTATATAGTCCTTCCTTTGACCTAAAGGCTGCCTTCTACTTATCTCCTTCCTTAATCCTAATTTAATAGTACGCCTACCTTAAATCTATCTTTATAAAGACTTATATATTACCTATTTTATCTTAGATTTTGCTAATTAAGGGTAAAGGGTACCTATCCTTTCTTATAATGCTGTTTAACTGTCTATAGTTAATATAAATTTTAAGCTTTCCATTTTTCTTTAGGATAAACAATACTAGGTATCCTGCTAATAACTATAATGGTCTAATATATCCCTTTTATAGGTTTTCTTAAACAAACTCTTTAAGTGCTACTAATTCGGTTTTAATAAGCTTATAGATTAGAAAGAACTTTGGGCTTATTCCTAGTTCTAACTCTATTTTATAGTCCTACACTATATACTTTATGTTATGGAGTAGGCACGAGCTAGGATACAATATACTAAACAAGGTAGTAATTGAGAAGGCTACGTACACGTAACTATGCGTGGTTAATACAAAGACATTAGATAAAGAAGAAGAGTCTTTATATATAAGGTATAAGGTATAAATAGGGGTAGTAGGGGAACGTGCGCAGGTGTTGTGGGACGAACGTGAGCACGGGTCAAGAACGTCAAAACGCGCAGGGACGTGAGAACGGGTAAGTCCCGTGACACTTTAACAGTTTTTTGCTTTCTAGGCTCTATAACTTTTTACTATACTTATGGTATCTTTTTAGTACGTAACTTAAGCCTTACTTAGTTCTTTTATAAGTCGCTCTAACTTAGTACTATACCATCTTAGTCTGTTATTGCATCTTATATTATTATATGTCTTTAATATTAACCTAACCTATAACCCAATTAATCCTTAGATTATACTCTTATAACTAAGGCATTCCTAGTATTGCCTTATCCTTTTCCAACGGTAGGATATTAAAAAGACATTTTAACTGGTCTTTCTTTAATAACTAACTAAATAAGTCCTGTTTTAAGGTTAATAATACCTCCTCTATAGGCTATTAGATCTCCTAAAATTTTTATTAATAGGTATAAGTATTCTTTCTATCTATATAGTAACCCTATTTTTTTTTAACTACTGCTAGTAACATATAGTTTCTTATTATTCTACTATTTACTAATGCTTTAAACTTTTAATCTTGCCAACTAACTCTTAGGTTTAGGTATCTTCCTATAATTTCTTTAAGGGTCTAAGGCTCTACTACTAGCTCCCTCTGGTTCTATAGGCCTCCGCTTTTCCTAACTGTTAACTATTATTCTTTAACTATACTTGGTCCTTACTTAGCCAATACTTAGTTCTTTTCTTATCCTCTATATACTATAAATATATATTCTCTAGGCACTCCTACTACTATTATCTATTTAGGTATTCTTCTATAAGGAATCTTTTTAGTTAAAATATTAAGTCTCCTGGCTTTTAAACTTCCACTAGGTGCTAACTATGTATATACTTAGCATTTCTATATTACCTTTCTTTAGTTATTCAATATATTCTTATTAGATACTTATAGTACTTATCTTTAGGTGTCCTATGCATATTATATATATTATTTATATATGCAATCTACGCTAATATGTAATATGTTTGTTGGGAATAAGGCAAGCGGTCGTCACATAACGCCGCGGCACTAGCGTGGCGAGGAGTCTTAAGCTCCTCGCCCTTCCTCATTCCAAACATATTAAGCTTTTAACCAACATCACTGTAACCTACTTGAGTAGCCGTTATTGGTAAGTTACCCTATGTGACCAACACTGATCAGTGGTTGAATACACAGTCAACCACAAAGCAGCTAGGTTTTCGAACAGAAGAGATAGTCTTATGCAGGGGTGCTATATACGCTCATATAGAATGGATCCCAGAAATACTGTGCTACTTTAGACTTGCGAAAAACTAGTAACAGAAGTGTTACTAAATACTAGGAGATACCAAGTTGCGTCTATTACGCAGAACAACTATGTTTACGAAGATTTGGTTAAGTACTTTAGGTCAAAAGTATCACTAAACCTAGGGTCCTAAGTCAACGTCCAAAACACGTTAAAACAACCATCTTAATACCTTCGGTGTACCTTTGCAGACCATAGGATTACAATTACTACCTAACTACACGTTAAATAACCTTTATTTCCCTTAATTTTTATTAAAACGCGTTAAATAATCTTTAATAATAGCTATTATGGCGTTAACCTACCTAAAGAAGTACAAGGACGACATTAACCCAGAGATATAGAAAACCGCCATAATTAATTCTAAAGATGTCAATTAACAAGACTTAAACGGATTCTTATTACACTATATAGCACACTACAAAGATAGCGAATACAACGACACTATGCTATAGTACTGTATAAAGGAGGACTTTGTTGGATGGATAAAGGAAACATAGGCTCCTACAAACAAGGATATTATATAGGACTTCCATAACTTTCTACAGGAGAATAGAGTGTTTGTACCTATGGATAGGGGTACTATTAGAGATAACATTTAGGAGCAAGTTATTAACGTAAAAGAAGAGCACAAATGGACTCCATAAGAGATTAAGCACTAACTACGCACTATAAGAAAGCTCAATTCACGATAGAACCCAAGTAATATACTATCAGAGACGCTTCTACCTCCGTCTTTAACTCCCCTGTATTAACCAATTTAACCCATAACTTCGACTACTGCCCTTTAGCAAGCACAAGATCCCCCTACTTCGCGATCTAATAGCCTTTAGACCCTACCAACTAGACCTACGTCCCCACTGCAGCCTATAATGCAACTCCTACCTCCTCCATCTCAATCTCAAATTGGAGGCAGTTCAAAATTGCTTACAGAGCTTACGAAGCTCTATTCGGATCAGGAAAAGAAGTTTAGTAGGGAATTATATAATGTTCTTAATTTAAAACTACGTATCTTCTACAACTGTTGCTAGAAGGTAGGAATAGAGTTTAATAAATACCACAACGCCTATTCCGTTATACTTAAGGGCCGAGCTAGTACCTTCTATTATAATCGTTTAGTAGGAAAAGGATACGATTTCGACCGCATAATATATAAGTTAAGATGCCACTTTGAAACAGAAAAGAACAAGCAGCAGTATATATTAGAATAGAGAGAGACTACCTTCTTAAGGATTATTGCTATAAACCCAGGTGTCCCTCGGCTTAATTATCTTTAAAAGCTCTTTAATTAACTTTAGACGATTTAGCGTGGTTTATCCAAATCATATTAAGAGGATTTCAGCCTATATAATTAAGTTATTAGCGCATGCTAAGGCGTTAAAGAATATAACCTTGCTCTCTTTAATCCTACAAATACTTATAAAGGAGTGTGTGCTTAATTAAGATCTTCTATTGGCACCGCTCTACGCTCTTAAGAAGTATAGCAATTTAACGCCTAACTCTAACCTATTTCGATCGACCCGCCCAACCAATACAATTATAACTGGACTGATCGAATATATAGTAGCCATGGTAGGCAATACGGCAGAGGGTACAATTAACAACTATAAGGCAAAGGTGGAGGTCCTTGTAGAGGTTTATTCCAAAGTAATCACCAGAAGAAATACTATGTTTATAAAAAACCGAATTGCTAGTTAACTAGGCATTCTCTTAATAAGCAAAAGAAGGCATATAATAAGTTTCGCCAGAGTGCAAGAAACGTTAAAAATTATAAGGTTACTACAGCCTACTTTTAAAGCTTCCTGGTTTAATATAAAGGTGTAGAGGATCTTAGGGGTAAGGCTAATAAGGCCAAACAGCTTCTTATAGATATAGAAATTAAGGACTACTCTCCCGACCAATACTTCACTAAGTATAGTGAGGTAGATGGTATATAAACCATCGCTGTTCTTAATGACTAATCCATACTCTATACTATCACAAAGTTAGACACCTTTAATAAGCCAAAGGAGAGTTCCATATTCTCCTTTAACAACAGATACTCGGCAAACGTCTTCTATAGTATTATACCAGATACTAGAGCCGCAGGAGTATCTACAGTAGGAGAACCTTAAGTTTGAGCTCTTTAGCAGCTTAATAGCTCTATTTAGATTAACCAATTAACGGCAGGCCAATATACAATTCGTTTTAGCAAGGGTACTACAATCTCTCTTAGCATAATTAAGGTCAAAACCCCCTTAGGGTATATTACTTTCTATATTATTCCCGCGAACACCCCGTTTCTATTTTACATTAGAGATATAGATAAATTAGGCGTTAAACTTAATAACCTTAAGAATATGCTTATTTAGGGAGATAATCGGGTGCCCGTTATACGCAAATAGGGTTACCCCTAGTTGCTCCTTTATTAACTAGAAAAGAGCGTTGCTTAGAGCCACTTAACTAAGTTAGAGCTACGTCAACTACACTATTATTTTGGCCACCTATCCGTTTACTAATTGCTTAGGGTTCTTTAGCAAGTAGGCTATAAAGTTAAGGTCAAGGTAATTAAGCATCTTATAAAGTACTACCATTACTACTAAATAAACTAGAAGTCCCCTGGCCGATTTAAGTTCACCCTTAAAGATAACTATAACTTTAACTTCTGTATTATTATTGACGTTATATATCTTAGCGGCAAGCTAGTACTCTAAGTTGTTAACCTCTTAACCTCCTTCTAAGCCGCACGTTTCCTAAAGGATATATTAGCTAGGAACGCATAGGATACTCTTTAATTATACTAGATTAATATCTACCTAGGACCCCCTAATTAAGTTATTTATAA
>Ga0307507_10007156_pt1 | contig 16466 bp, 7 predicted proteins | sample 7_EM_MG_FD_207223 | JGI IMG/M metagenome (GOLD analysis project Ga0307507, IMG submission 207223) | Populus trichocarpa ectomycorrhiza microbial communities from riparian zone in the Pacific Northwest, United States - 7_EM | ecosystem: Host-associated > Plants > Roots > Unclassified | place...
TGTAGAATTGACGATCCTGGACATGGCGATATACTGTGCTTGGCCCTTACGGGCCGCTTGCGCCGCATGTGCGCTCCACCGGAGCTTGCTGTCTACCCACACTCCCAATACCCTTAGGCCTTGAACCAGTTGACCCCCAAAGCCTTGGATATAGATTGTATGCTAAAGATCTGCAGATTGGTTACGTTTTCTTGTGAAATGGATTAGCTGGTATTTCTCTGGTGAGAATTGGACTCCATGTCGTCTTGCCCATTCTATACAGGTGTCGTGGGCTTTCTCTAGTATCCTGCAGTTCTCTGCGGCTGTTGGCCCATATATAATTAGGTTTATATCATCGACGAAGCCTATCCCCTGGGTCGCCCCTTCCTTGAAGGTGTCAAGCAGGTTGCTTACAAAGAAGAGGAAGAGTATAGGCGACAGAGGTGATCCTTGTGGTATTCCTATTACGACTGCGATAGGGGGGCTCTGGTATCCGCTAAAGACCAGTGACGTTTCTTTCTGGCCTGTAAATCCTTAAACAAACTGAATGATCCATTCTGGGAAGCCCTTTGCCCTAAGGATGTATAGGAGACGCTCATGGGGTACATTGTCGTAGGCGCCGCTGATATCTAGGCTAAGCATTAATACTACGAAGTCCTTTCGCATAGCCCATGCAGTTTTAATGGTAGCAGCGAGTAGTGTAAGTGCTGATAGCGTTGAGCGATTCTTTCTTGCCCCCATTTGGGTATATTATTATAGGCGCCGCTAATATCTAGGCTAAGTATTAATACTATAAAGTCCTTTCGCATAGCCTATACAGTTTTAATAGTAGTAGCGAGTAGTGTAAGTGCTAATAGCGTTAAGCGATTCTTTCTTGCCCCTATTTAGCTTTGTGGTAGTAGGGCGTGTTCCTCTACTATATTTGCTATATAGTCCGCTATAACCTTTTCTAAGATCTTGCTTAGGGTGTTTTCTAAGGTAATAGGGCGGTAGCTTTCTAGGATTAAGTAGTCTACTTTACCTTCTTTTTATAAGATAACCGTTGTTATGGATCTTCTAAGTTATAGGTAGTAGCCTATTACAAAGTATACTCTAGCTACGTCTGCAAGTTAAGGTGTTATAAGTAGTCTATAGGTCTTTAGGGCTTTGTTTAAGATCCTATCTAGTCCTAGTACTATATTATTTAAAAGGCGGCTAATAATTCTAGCCATTTCTTTAGTTATTATGTCGCTGTTAACCCTTAGGTAAGTTACCGGTATTTTACTAGTAATATCGCTAAGGTCTACTAGAGCCGGTTAAGGGAAAAATCTTTTTATAAGGATCTTTACCTTTTTATTATTATTGCTTGTGGCCTATAGTTCGCCTACTCTTTATAGTGGTGGTAGGTATAGATCTTCTACTAAATATCCTGCCTTTTTTTTTTGCCTATTTCGCTATAGTCCAAAGGCCCTTGTTATAGGGGAGACTTAGGTTAGTAGTATATTTATTTATAAACTGTCTTTAGTTATTTCTTGCTTCTTTTCTTAGGGTATTCTTTAGCTGGTTTCTTATATCTTTATATTATCTCTCGTCCTTAGAATTGTGGCTGCTTGTGTATTTCCTCCTTGCTTGTTATTGGCCGGCTATAAAGGCCGCGCACTATATAGACTATGTGTGTTGTGTATAGGGGCCTAGTTTTAAAACTAGGTAGTACTCTTTTAGCCTACTTTTAATTACTACCTAGATCCTTTCTAGTCTTTAATTAATTTCCTTAAGGGTAGCCAATAAGCCTTACTTATTTGGTATTGGGTGGATTTCTTCTAGGTCTTAGAGTTATTGTTTAATTATATTAAGGAAGCTATCTATGTTAAGCTTCCTTATTGCATATCTTTTACCATTTAGTTACGCCTTAATGTCCAGATCTAGTTGTATCTGAATAGGGATATAGTCTAAGGTAAGTACCCATTCTTCTTTAGGGGAGCACCTTTTGAGTCTCTGGTATAGGTTTTCGTCTATAATTATAAGGTTAATTATACTTTTAGCGGTACCCTATTGCTATATAATTGCACCTAAGGGGGTAGCTAGCTTAAGGCCCCTATTATCTATAGCTCTTAGTAGGCACTCTACCTATTAATTAGTAGCAACATAGATGCCCCCCCACTATAGGTGGTAGAGGTTTATATCTCCTAGTAGGATAAACTCTGCGTGTTTAGTTTCTAGCAAGCTTATTATAGATATAATATTCTCTATCTATGCTACCCCTTTAACCCTAGAGTTATAGACATTAATAATTTATACTAGTCCCCTATATATCTGGATAGTTATAACTGCAATATCTAGGTTAACTGCCTGCTATAACTATAAGGCAAGGCTAATATTTTTGCTAATTATAAAGCATACGCATATAGCTGCTTTTGGTTTATATAGGAGCTAAAATCCTTAGGGTTAGTATATTAATTATATATAGGTATTATAATACAGCTCTTATATAGCAAGAATATGGTATTTCTTTAGGTCTAGACTATCTAGTAGGGGCCTTGCTAGACAGTAGTTTATATTGCCATAGTTGTACTATATAATAGTTAAGTGGCGGACCCCTAGTAGGGGTCCTTTGCCTCTCCTTTACTCCTTGCTTCTTCTGTTTCTACTTTCTCTAAAATATTTAGAACTTCTATCTTCTGTGTTTGCTCCCTAGCTACTACTTATTTTATATAGAGCTTTCTATTTCTATATCTTGTGTTTCCACTAGCCTTTCTAAATCTGAGTTTGTTATTGCCTCTAGTTCTTCCCCTATTCTCGCTAGTTAGCTATATGCCCCTTATAAGCCAGCTATATATATTATGTTTACTGTGTTAAATCTAATTCTTAATTGTCCCGGCCTTAAACTTGCTGTAGCCGTCTATAGGGGTCTTCCTACTGGGCATCCTCTCCCTTATATTCTATATGTCCCTTATGTCCCTGTTTGGTTTAGTAATATCACGCAGCATTGCTTTTAGCCTATTAAGGCTTAGGATAGCTAGCTTAGCCCCCTAGTATTAAAGGTAGGAAATGCTAGGAAGATACCTGCGTCCCCCTAGCTTATTGCCTATTGTTTCTATTTGTATAACCTAGCATGTAGTTATTCCTATAGCTGTTAAGCCATTTCCTTCTATCTTCTATATTTAATATAGTCTTCTCTCTCCTACGCCTTATATGTGCTTTAGTAATAGTTCGCGCATTTTATTTAGTCTTAATTTATATATTGTCTTGTATTATAGGGGCCTATATAGTGGCCGCAGCATACCTATACTGCGTATGTGGATTGGGTGTGTCCCTATTATATATAGCAATAATATCGTTTTAGGTATAGTCTATAGTTATAAAGCCTTATATTATATATAAGGCCATTTATAATTATTCCTTTTTGGATAAAGAGTTTTTACATTCCTGGTATATATATGCTAATAATAAGGGAGCTATATATTTATCTATTATCTCCCTAGCAAGTCTTTAGCGCCCCTTATGTCCTCTTATTATTCTTATTATATACTTAGTTTGTATTTTCCTATTAAAGCTATTAGATTTGGGTAATTATAAGTCCTAGTATAAGGCGTTCCGTTTATTTTACTATCTTCTATATAGTTGCTGTATTGTCTGTCTGGCGTCCCCTTTTTACCCTAAGGCTTATAGGAACTAATAGGACTTTAACTAGGTAATCTTTATAAAGCACTTTTATGCTAATACGCTCTTCTAGCCTGTCCCCTACCCTTACGGCCTATTCCTTTACCTATTGGTCCTTTAGGGTGACTCTAATATCTCCACTCCTAAGGTGTTAGACTGTAATGGCGTTATAGACCTCTTTACAAATCTCTATAAAAACTTCTATTTCTAATTATCCCCTAAGTTCCTCTGCCTTTTCTGTATTTGGTTATATTATAATTATATACCCGGTTATTGTTTTTAGGGGGGTAGGTTCCCTATGCTATAGAAGCGCAGCTATAGCGGCCTAGGTGCGGTTTGCCTATAGAAAGGGATTTTGTTTATCTTCGATTTTATTTAGCCGTTGGAGGATTTAATTAAGGGTTTGCTAAAGGGGCGCCTAAGGTTTACTAAACTAGAGCCATTCTACTAGCTATATTAGTTTGTAATAGCTAATAGATGCTCCCCTATAGTTCTAGATACTAGACGCGTCTAATAGGCTTTATATTTTGTTAGATACCTTCTTAATTAGGGTATTTCCGCTTTTTAGTGTGGTATTTGCCCGTCCTTATTATTATTATAGGGGGCCATTGTTAGGTATGGGTCTGGCGGTCGCGCGCGACTACATACCACTATCGTTCTACCTATGCCTCCCCTGTGATGCATGCATCTTAGGGGATTATTAGGGTGTTTTTTAGGGTTCTTTTAGTTAGTTTGGTCTTTTTAGGCCAGGTGCAGCAAGAGCTCTAAAAGTCGTCTAAATAGAGAATTAGGCTTCCAGCATCTAATAATTATAAGTAGTTCCTTATTATATATCTTATAGTTTAATTTAGTAGGGGCGAGTTTTTAAGAAAGAAAGGCTTCTAGATATAGTTTGCTATTCTTATTATATTATAACAATACTTCCCCTAGCGCATAATTAGACAAGTTAGTTTTAACAGTATATTTAAGGTTAGGGTTAAAGTAAGTAAGAATTAGAGTAGTTATAAAGCAACGTTTTAAATTATTAAATACTTATTCGCATCTAGCGGTCTATTTAATTTTTAAAATTTTCCTTATTAGGTTTACTAATAGCTAGGCAATTTCTAAGAAGTAGTTAATAAATTAGTAATAGAAATTTACAAATTCTAAAAATCCTTAAATATTTTATACGTTGCTAGGGCTTTTCTAGTTTATAATTACAGAGACTTTCTTAGGGTCCATTTTAATTCCGTTACGGGATATAATTAAGCCTAAGTATATAACCTTAGACGCATAGAACTTATATTTCTTAATATTGCATTATAAGCCCACGTCTTATAAATGTTTAAGGACTATTCTAATATATTTCCAATATTTAGAAAGCGAGGATAAGTAAATTAAAATATTATTAACATATTACTAAAATATACTGGGACCGTTTTTTACACTAAATAGCATTACTAGATATTTAAAGAGTCCCTATTGTGTACAAAAAGCTATATACTTCTTATCTCCTTTATATATACGGATTTTATTAAAGGTGGTAACTATATTAAGCTTTATAAAGTACTATACCTTCGCTAAATAATTAAGCGTCTCTTAAATTAAAGGAATTGGATATTAGTTTTAAATTATAATTGCGTTTAGAGCTTAATAATTAATATAGAATCTTAAGCCTCCTTCTAGCTTTTTAATAAATAGTATAGGTAAGGTAAATAGAGATTAACTAGGGCGAATAAATCCTTTTTTTAGATGCTTGTTAAGGTATTATTGTATTATAAACAGTTCTTCTTATAACATACTATATAGCGGACTAAACTTTAGTGTTATACTAGGTTTAAGTTCTATCTTAAAATTATATTTCTCTTAGTATGGGGCTAGTTAGTCTATAAAACATTTTTTAAACTTATTAATTAGGTTATAATACTCTTTAGGTATAAAATATTAGGGATTATAATATTATTTCGGTTCTAGTGCTTTCTTAATATCTTTTATAGTTATAGCAACGATTTTATAATCTTATCTTTTTACTAATAAAATAAAAGGCGCGGCCTATATTATACAAATTTTAAGAGGTTTTTGTAAAAGTGGTAAGCGGAGGTAGGAGGACAACAGGGTGAATAATATAGTAAAGCAAGTAAAGTGGATAAACTTGATACGATTAATAATGTCTATCTACGGGGGATTGAGTCTCTATATACCTAGAAGATCCTAGTTCCGGAACGTCTACGTTCCAGCTCATATTTTAATACGTTACCTAATACGCTAGGTAATACGTTACCTAATATACTAGGTAATACGTTACCTAATACACTAGCTAATACACTAGCCGATACACTAGCTAATACACTAGCTAATATACTAGCTAATACCATCTAATACACTAGGATTCTTCCAGGGTGTCCTTATATAATGCTTATATAAGCAACATCAGAGTTCATCATTAACACCCCCCCGTAAACAATATATTGTATTACAATATTTTGTTTATCAATTTTGTTCATTGCTTTTGTTAATTTTATTTATTTAATGGCCCAAGAAGTAAGCCGAGCAGCCTTAATAAAAACCTTAGCCTATAGCCAAAACCCAGTGGGAAAAAGGTCTAATTTAGGAAGGAAAAGAGTGTCTGCTATTTTTATTTATCGATTTTATTTATCGATTTTATTTTTCTATTAGTAGCAAGTTCATCTGCCTAACCAAATTCTTAAACGTAGGTCCACTTAGTGCTTTAGTAAGCATATCAGCTAGCTATTCCTTTGTACTTATATGGCTTAGCTATATTATATTATTTGTTACATATTCTCGCACAAAGTGGTATTATATATCAATATGCTTAGTCTTGGCATAATGTTCTAGATTATTCGCCAATTTAATTGCTAACAGGCTGTCTGTAAACAAATGGAATTTTTCTTTGTTTTCTATATTAAGCTATTTGATAACGCTTATTAGATATAGATATTCCTTTATAGCTTCTTTTAGAGCTATATATTTAGCTTCACAGCTAAATAGAGCAACTGTTTTTTATAATTAACTTGCCTAGCTTATAGGGCTTCTACTAAATAAAAAGTAGTATGCGCTAGTTGATTTTCAACCTATTATATTACCCCCCCAATCTAAATCGTAGTAACCTAAAATATAAGGTTCTAATTATCCAGAATAGGTAATTTCTAAGGTAGGGGTATAATTTAGGTATTTCCAAATTTGATTTAGTGCCTGGTAGTGTATTTTATTTGGATTTAACATAAATCTAGCGCAAGTGTTTACGTTGTAGGCTATATCAGGCCTAGTCTTTGTAGACAAGTATATTAGGCTTCCTACTTCTTTTTAATATATTTTTATATCATTAAGAGAGGCCTATTCTATATTCTTTTCCATTTTTAAGCCAATAATTCCAGGGGTAGATACTGGATTTAGATTTTATTTATTAAACCTTTATAAGATATTTTGGGTGTATTTCTTTTAGTTTAATTTTATAACCTTATTTTTGCGATCTCTAGTAATTTCCATACCTAGAAAATAGGAAACTGGTCCCAAACTTGTCAATTCTAGATCTTTTACTAGTTTTGTTTAGGTTTAATTTATTTATTCCATATTTAGGCCAAATACTAGTAGATCGTCTACATAGCAGATTATTATAATACCTAGTGTATCATTTTTAAATACTGCCTAATCTGCATAGATAGGATAAAATCCTTCTTTTTTAAGGTTATTTGCTAGGTGGTTATACCATTGTCTTAAAGACTGTTTTAGGCCATATAGAGCTTTGTTTAATTTATATACCTTATTTGGTATTATAGTAACACCTTCTAGTTGTTCTATATATAGCTCTTTGTCTACGTCAGCATGCGTAAACGCATTTTTAAAGTCCCATTAAACTATTTCCCAGTCATGGTAGGCTGCTAAATATAGCAGCATTTTATATACCTCTGGGCGGCAAGTATTTGCGAATGTTTCTTCATAATCTATGCCGTATTGCTAACTAAAGCCTTTTACTACCCATCTAGCTTTGTATTTAATTATTTCGTTATTTTAATCTGTTTTAATCTTATACACCCATCATGTTTTTAGAGCCTTTCTATTGGGTGGTAGATTAACAACATCCCAGGTCTTTTGTTTTTAAAGTTAATCGATTTCTACACCTATCGCCATTTACCAATTAGGCCAATCAGGCGATTTTCTAGCTTCTTTATAGGACCTTGGTTCATTTTAATTAGTTCCTAGAAGAGCTAGTTCATCTATATCATCATCCTCTAATTCACTATATTGATTTCGTCTGGTTTGATTTTGTTCAACAGATTGTTGTTCGACAGATCGATTTTGTTCAACAGGTTGATTTTCTTTAACAGGTCAATTTTGTTCGACAGATCGATTTTATTTATTTATCTATTCATCCACTTTTTAATTTAAATCAAACAGACTTTCCTCATTAACTTCTAGATCGGGTTCTTTACTAGTATTAAAATTATAAAACTGGTTTTCCAGTATTTTAACATCTCTAGCCCAAGTAAGCCTTTTAGAATCTATGTTATATAATCTATAGAGATTGTTTCCAAAACCAAGTAATATTGCCTTTCTAGCTCTAGGCTCTAGCTTTTTAAGTCCTGTAGCTTTATTTTTGTAATATGCAATTAACCCAAATACTCTAATATTTATAATATCTGGTTTGGTATTATTAAGTGCTTAATAAGGCGTTTTAAATTGTAATTAACTGTATGGAGTTCTATTATATAGGTAGACTACTGTATTTACTACTTCCCCCCAAAGATACTTTGGTAGTTTGGCATGAAATAAAATACAGCGCACCTTTTCTAGTATTGTTCTGTTTATTCTTTCTATTAACCCATTTTATTCATGGGTATAAGCAGCTGAATATTGCTAAACAATACTGTATATAAAGCAGGCTCCTTTAAACCTTTTGTTTACAAATTCACCCCCCTAATCTAATTTCAGGTATTATATTTTCCTTTTTAATAGATTTTCAGCTCTATTTTTAAATTATATAAAAGCTTCGTAGGCTTCTGATTTAAATTTTAGTAATTTAAATTCTAGATATCTAGTAGCTGAGTCTAGGAAGAAGATAATGTATCTTTCACCATTTACAGGTTGAGGCGATATTGGTCCATATAAGTCTATTACTACCTTTTCTAAGTGAACTTTGGCTTTTGGTGTAATTTCTTTATTTCAATAACTTGTCAGTTTTAATTTTATATAAATTTCGCATTCATCTAATGGAATATTTAATTGGAGACCTAGAGTCTTTTATAGTGAAATAGGATTTATATAGCCCATTCTTTAGTGCTAAAGTTTTGTTTGTTTAAGCAAATTGTTTTTGTTTGTTAGCTCAATTTTATTTATTTACTTACTTTTGACCTTTTTAGTCTTTTCACTAGGCAGATTGTTTTGTACGATATCTATATAGTACAGGGAGTTTCTTCCCGTAGCTAAGATAAGCAGTTGTTCATTTTTGTATATATAAGCTTGATTGTTTTTCACTCTAATTTCATAGCCAAGCTGATCTAGCTTACTAACAGAGATAAGATTGTATTGAAAATTGGGTGCATAGAGGCAGTTTTCTAGTACAATTTTGTTGCCTTTATTCACTAATTCTATATTTCCAATTCCAATGTAATTAATTGATGCATCGGTCCCCCAACCAATTTTTCTATAGGAATCTTTATAGCTTGTAAAGTATTCCTTTTTGGTAATTAGATGCTTTGTGCTTCCTAAGTCTAATACAAAATTAGCTCCTTTTTGGTTTAGTTAGGGGTTTTTATTGGTAATAAGTACCTCTTCGGTATCTATTAAATCAAGATCGATTTCAAAATTATCTTCTTCTTGTTCATTACTAGGATTACTAATTGTATCACTAGTATTAATAGACATGAGAGCTTCTTGATCTTTTGGCTCATGGTAGTAGTAGTGCTTGGTTTTGAAGCCTTTTAGGGCCTTTTTAGGAAATAGATAAAAACAGTCCTTTATAGAATGCGTAGTTGTTCTACACCTCTTACAGTACTTGTTTTTATATATTTGATTTATCTGGTTGAACCTAGGTTATCTAGATCCTGTAACTAAGGCTATTTCCTAATCCTTAGATACCTGTCTTCTAGATTCGTCCATTAAGTTAAAAAACAGGTTTTCTAAATTAATAGTACTAGAATTGGTTCTGTAAGGTTGGGTAACCATTGTAACAAATCCCTCATAAGGACTAGTTAGGTTATTTAAAACCCAAGCCACAATTACCTAACTTAGCAATTCTATGCCTTTGGCTTTCAATTAATCGGTAAGTTGCTTCACTTTATTCAAATATTCTTCTATAGAAGAATATTTAGACAAGGTGGTTTCAAAAAGCTCTTTATAGATTAAGAATTCTGAGCTAAACCCTTTTGGGCTGTAGAGATTTTTCAGCATATTCCATGCTTCCAGAGCTGTTTTGGAATGCTGTATTTGCAAGAGAGGTCCATCCTCAATTGTCAGCCTTATATTAGCTAAGGCTTTTTGGTCAATTTCCTTTTTTAGGTTGCCTCCTTCTGCTATAGCATCACTAAGCGATCCTTTTACGAGAAGGGATTCAACCCGAAGGCTCCAGACTTCGTAGTTGCATTGGCCAATGAGCTTGCAGATGGAGATTTTGTCGGACATTTTATCTGCGAATAGATAAATAAAATTAAATAATAGGATTGAGCTTCGAGTAGATTTCAAATGAGATTCAACCAAGATTGAAATAAGATTCGATCAAAATTCAAACAAGATTTAATTGAGATTCAGGTGAAACTTAAGTGAAATTGAAATTGGAATGAGATTGAAATGAACTTAAGATGAAATTGACTGAAATTTTTCAAGATTTAATTAATTGGCCAGCAATTAATTTAGATTTGGTTGTAATCTAGTTAAGATTTAATTAAATTTTGGTTGAGGTTTAGAGCAGCCGGTCTCATAACCTGTAAAAGTGGTGAGCGGAGGTAGGAGGACAACAGGGTGAATAATGTAGTGAAGTAAGTAAAGTGGATGAACTTAATATGATTAATAATGTCTATCTGCGGGGGATCGAGTCTTTATATACCTGGAAGATCCTAGTTCCAGAACGTCTACGTTCTGGCTTGTATTCTAATACGTTACCTAATACGCTAGGTGATATGTTACCTAATATATTAGGTAATACGTTACCTAATACACTAGCTGATATACTAGCCAATACACTAGCTGATATACTAGCTAATATACTGGCTGATACCATCTAATACACTAGGATTCTTCCAGGGTGTCCTTATGTAATGCTTACATAAGCAACATCAGAGTTTATCATTAACAGTTTTAATATAATATCTTCGCATTCTTTACTACAATTAGCAGTTATAGATTTATTATATTGGCTTAAGGTTTATAGCGAGGGTAATTTGTATTATATTAAATTTAAATAGTTATATACATATTTGTAAGGCAAATAGTTTTTTAGGTAATAACTTTAGCAGTAAGTTATATAGAACTTTAGTGTTTCTTTAACCCAGCTAATTAAAGGGCTATATCGTTTTAGCCATCTATATCTAAGTAATGTCTTAGCTACCTAGTCGAGCCAGCTACCTGGTCGAGCCACCCCTAGAGCAGAGCTCTCGTATACACAGACTCTTACCCAAATTTGTTAAATTATATTGATATTATACAAAAAGATTGTCCTGCATTGGTAGTTCCTTCTACACCTTCTTCGCGAAGCCTATAACACCTTATAGAGCTATACGGCGTTCCTTTTAAGCGGCCTCTACCTGCTCCTTTTACTCCCGCTCTTGGTTCTTTTGTAGAGCCTCCCTTACTAATAGAACTTATGCCTTACCATATAACGTCTTGCCCTATGCTCTACGCTGCCTCTTCTACTTCTTAATAAGCTCCATATTTATACGCTAAAGTACAGTTTTATTAGCAAGAGTTCTTAAGGCAATTTACTATAGATTAAGCAAAGCTTTAGAGCGTAAGGGTGTAGTACCTTATATAACCAAATCAATAACTTTATTAATTTTTTCTCCAACAAAAGGCGATATAGGAATATCAATTTAAACACCATCCTTATTTGTAAGGCTTGCAAATGGAGGAGTTTCTAGTTAAATCTTTAATAGAACAGCAGAAGGATTATAAGGAATAAGGCCTGTTACCTACCATATACTTGCTATATTGGTTAACGATATAGCTTAACTGTATATAGCTTAGTAGATCTCTAAGAACTCTTACTTTAAAATAGCCAAGGCTCTGTATAGCGCAGTATTATTAAGGCGCTTTTTATAAGCTCGTAAGAGAGGGCCGAATATACTAATATCCAAAGGCTGTAGTATATGCGTCGAATAAGGAGGAAGGCAGAAAGGCACAATCTTATAAGCCTCGCAATACTTAATAAATGGTATTAAGACGTGGCTCTTATGGCCATTAAAAATCAACAAGCAATAGATTCCTTGGAGTCGTGGCTTAGTATATAAGTCAAAGTAATTTAACTAGTTAAGAGCTATATCCAAATTAGTCCAGCCCAAATCACTTACTTAAATTACCGTCTTAGAATTAAGACGTACGGTTATCCAAGCTTATTATACTTGCTTGCCCTTAAAGATAATATAAGGAGGCAATTAATATCGACCTCCTGATATATATTCAATTAAGGACACCCACTCGCGATTGCTTAGCTCTGCAGTAAAGGCTTAGGCCTGCAATTAAGGAACTAACACCTTAACCTTATCACCAACTCCTAAGGCAGTTCCTTTCTTATCTATATTATATTAATCTTCTGTAGAGACTCCATACTTTGCAACTATGGCTGTATATAAATTAAACCATTCTTAAACAGTTTCAGGATCCTTAGGATCCTTTCTTTTTTAATTAAGGCCTCTGGCGAATCTAGTTTTAAGTTCTAGGTGGCAATAAAGGAAGTTCTTATACCAATATTGGCCAAGCTCAGTAGGACTCCCTCTCAATTTAAGAATATCTTTGGCCATAGACTTAAGGTGTTGTACTCTTAGTGGCCACCCCTAGCTTGCCATTATATTAATCCATTTAATTAGAGAGTCCTCCTTAATAACTAAGAGCTTTTGCTGAGTTTGCGAAAACTCTTAACTTAATTAGCGGCCGTTCAAACGGTGGTTAAGAGTTAATCGCAGTAAGCCAAAAGTTCGGGCAATTTAACGAATAGATTGGTCGGGGTTGGCTTGTAGATGCAAAATCACAAGTGCCATTTAAGCGTCTTGATCAAGATCAAGCGATTCGGTGGCTATTGAGCCCATAGTTGTGGTGTAGGAAAAGGTAGTACGCATCGAAAAGGAGGTGATTTGAATCGCGATCGATAGGTGGCTCGACCGGGTGGCTGGCTCGACTGGGTGGCTAAGACGTTATAACTTTATATTACTTTAAGGGTGTTATAAATAGGGAGACGTATTTAAGGTGTTTACCTATTTACATTTTTACTAGGGCATAATATATTATTTTACTATATATTAAGGGTTTGCTATAAAAGCCTTATAGGCCTTAGGGCTTATCAAGTTTCTTTAAATTTAGGCGTTAGGTTTTTATATAGTTCGTATTAATAAAGCCCATACTAGTAGCTCTGTTATCTATTAGGATTTATACCTTCTTCTATTTTCTAAGTATTTAAACTTCGCCAAGTATATTAAGGGAGTTATGCTATATATTAGCGCTAGAAGAGCCTAGACACTTATACTCTTCCACTTTTTATCCTAAGGCGCAACTTAGCCTTAGAATAATTCGTTTTCTAAGTTAACTAAAGGCGAGATACTTTATAGCGTCTAAGTACAATTTATAGAGCGGGTACGATTTAAGGAGTAAGTATAACTTAAAGAATGGTTATAATTTAAGGATTGGGTATAACTTGGGGATTAAAAGGAACTATAGCGGACTTTTTTTAAAAGGGTGAGTTTGGTAATGCTTTTAAATATATCCTTTTTTACTACATCCAAAGCATTCTCTATTTATGGCTTAAGTTCTTTATTTATCAGTTTCTAAGGGTATATATAGGATTAAGCGGCATTAAGGTCTATAGGGTTATACATAAGGCTTTTAGGTTTTGGAGACGGATCGCGCTTTAGGGTATATACCGGTTTCATAATATTTTAAATATAAGGTGTAGTTAACTTTAGAAAACGAGTCTGTTTATTATATTAAAGGTCCTTATTAATTCGTTAATATATTATAGCAAATTTGGATAAGTTTTTCGGCAGTTCCCTACCTACTAACTAGGCTCTAATTTCATCTAAAATAGCTTATTAAAGGGCAGCAACTCTAGCAGCTTTATTCCAATCCAGTTTGCCAATAAGGCCTAAAAATTCTAAAAAGAAGTTAGTAAAATCTTAGTTCCGTTATTATAGGTTCTTAAGTTTAGTAATAGCTATATATTTGCGGCTGGCGTTATTATACGTTTATTCTAGTAGAGAGATAAAGATTTTAAAATTAATAAAGGTGCCGTCACAGAAGAATAGATCTATGGTATATATAGTATTTTTACTTAAATAAGATATTCCGTAGCTAACCTTGCTAGCTTTAGTAGGGTATTAGTTATAATTTATTAAAAGTTTAAGACGGAGCTTGGTTATAAAGGGACGTAGGTTATTTTAATTTCTATTAAACATTAAAGGATTAGGGAGCTTTTTAGATTTTATAGTGGGTATTAAATTCGTTATAGATATGGGTTAAGTTACTATTACCAGTTTAGAGTTCGCGTTTAAGGGGCCAGGCTCGGATATAGTTATATCAATTTTATTTATAGGCGGTATTGGGGTCTCTAATATAAGTGCCTTAACATTACGAAGTTCTTTGCAGAGTGCTTCTATTAATCACTAATATTAGGTTTCTAGTACAGCCCGCTGCTAAGCTAAGGCGTCTATAAAGGACTGTTGCATTATAGTTAACTATTCCCTAACTAGGGTCATAATACTTATAGTTATTAAAGAGGATTTGGGTTCGTTTGCCATTTTAATAATAATTATTTTAATATAACGTAATATAAGGGCGCGAAGAGGCTTTGGGGAAGATTTAAAGGAATAATATAAATTTTATCTAAATCTATAGGTATATAGCTCTTAAAGAGAACAAGATGTTATATAAAGAAGAGAAAGGAACATAGGAAACTTATAACTAAATATTTAAGGTCTTAGCAGTAGACGTATGGGTATAAGCCTATATGGATTTTAATAGGTTTTAACCAAATTCTATTACGTTAGTGGAATTTAGTAGAATTTAATTAAGTTAGTAGAATTTGGCGGAATTTAATTAACTTTAGCAGAATTTAGCAGAATTTGATTAAAGCGTCGGAATTTATCTATTAAGTATTTCACCGAGACATTCCTACTATAACTGGGCTAGTCCCGTTACATATAGAGCTATTTCTCCCTAGTAGTGGTTAACTTTAAATAGTCGTTCTTATCCTTTAAGAAAGCCGTATAACTTTTAGGATTGAAAATACTAGCAGCTAAATAGTATAGAGATTTCGCAAGCTTCTTTATATACTTTTTAAGCTTTTCTTTAGCTTATACGAGGCAAGAAAGTATAAGGTTATTCTTACTTAAAGAAGCTAATTCCTAATGTAAATAAAATTAGTAGTAGAAATGTAATAAGGAGTTATATAACTAGCCTATACCTTTTAAATAATATCCTAAAGAGTATTAATTAATTCTATACCTTTTTTTAATGTTATATAGTCTCCTTAAAGAAAAAGAGTTGCGCTATAGAAAGCTTAAAGGAAGTCGTAAGTTATATAAAGCTAAATCTAGTTATCTATTATAAGAACGTCCTCTCTTAGAATATCCTTCTTATAGTGCTTTATATAGAGTTAAAGTCTAGCCTTTGTCTTATCCTCTAGAGCTATAGATAATATATTAAACTAGCTATTCCATCTTATATAATTATTAAGAGGAATAATCTTTCTAGTTTTGCCCTTAAACTATATTATATAATTTGCTAAAGAACGGATATAGATAATATTATTATAAAGCTTTCCTATTGGCCCTATAATATCCTAAATGTTTCTACGCTTTTTATCCAACTTATCTTTTATAGATAATGGTTTTGTCTTTGCTTATTATATAACTTCTTTCTCTAGTTCTACTGCCTTCTTTCTCTTCTTTCCTCTCCCCCTAACTGGCTTAGGCGTCTTTACTTATTATATAGCGTCTTCTTTACTCCCCTCTTTATCCTCCTCCTCCTTCTCTTCTTCTTCTTGTTTTTTATCTTTCCTATTATATAACGCTATAAGCTTCTTATGCTTCTTTAAGATAAAAAGGAAGGCCTGGATAATGAGATTAATAATATGCCCCTAATAACGAATTCTCTAATGCTCTACGTTCTAGGAAATCCTATACTTAAGCTAGAGCTATATAGCAATTATACAATATAGAACGTTATTTAAGCCAGTATTATCACTAATAAGAGCTCTAATCTTTATTATAATTCTATACAACTTAAGACCTGGTTAAAAGGTATTCTATTAATCTTTACCACTTTAACTATATACTATATAAAGGCCAATTAAGATATTTTAATAGTGATCCTAGATATTAAAGAAGCTGGCGTGGATTCTAAGTATAAAAAAGTAGTTAAGAGAGGTCTAGATATTAACCACAAGGTAAATATTTGTTTTTATAGATTAAAGAACTCGTTATATAATATCCTGGCTTAGCAGCCGGCATAGAAAACTATAATACACTGCTCTTAATATAGAAAGGCCTCAAGGCGGCTACCCGGTGGCTTATTGGCTAAAATGTGCTAGACCAGTTCCGGGTTACAAAGGAAATAGCAATAGAAGGCAAAGGGGCGAGTAATAGGCGCCCCCTAATAACTCTACAGGAGTAGAGTACAGTGTGTAATACTAGCGCGTCCGTAGGTTTGTT
>Ga0307507_10007157_pt1 | contig 16463 bp, 10 predicted proteins | sample 7_EM_MG_FD_207223 | JGI IMG/M metagenome (GOLD analysis project Ga0307507, IMG submission 207223) | Populus trichocarpa ectomycorrhiza microbial communities from riparian zone in the Pacific Northwest, United States - 7_EM | ecosystem: Host-associated > Plants > Roots > Unclassified | place...
CCCTAGCATTTTTAAAACGGGCCAGAGTGTCCACTTAGCTACTAGTACATGTTAAGCTGCCTAGAAAGGATTCATGTATATAGAACTATAGCGCCATAGCCTAGAGGCTGCATGCGCAGTATTGTACGTAGTATAATATAACGGATAAATAAAAATAAAAAAAAAAGCTTAAATAGTACTCGGGCCCCGTCGGGTTCTTCGAATGCTGCGCAGCCCCCACCTAATAGGGGCCTACGCCCTCAACACAAAAACACCCTCAATACAAAATAATTCGTAACTTTATATATATTAGGCCAATTGCCACCAAACCAGGCTATAATTAAAGCTATTCGTGTAGCGAATCTATTGGAAGGGCCCTTTCTATCTAATCTTCTTCTGGTGTTGCACTTCGGGGCCGTTTTGCCACGGCGTACACTTTTATCTTAGCCACGCGTTTCCTTCCTACTTGGGTTATTAGGCCTATAGCTTTATGTATAAAGCCCCTCGTGCATACAGGAAGGGCCTCAGGCCTATAGTTATACACCCAAAACACGCGCGACAGAGGGCGGTGATTGCCCTTAAAGATATATACGGGTTAAAGTTTCTTCTAGGTGAACTTTATAAGCGCAGAAAGAACCTCTATATAGAACTTTTACTTAGCCCTTTTTCTCTGGAGTTTTAGCTTAGCTATAAGAGCTAAAGCTTCTTCCTATTAAGCGTTATCTTGGCGTTGTTTCTTCATACGCCGAGCGTCCTCAGCGTATACAGGCCCTCTAGCTAGAAGGATCTTCCGGCTGCCCAATTTACGGCTATTATACGCAGCCTACGCAGCCTACGTCTTTAATAGCTCTCCTTTAAATAAGGCGCCAGCATAGGCTTATACACAGGCGCCCTTAAGAGTCGTCTTGATTGCTTTAAACGAACAATAAGGCAACTTGGGCCAAGCCTTATCATCCATAAAGTCATCCAAAAGAGCATTAGATTGGTGCTTTAACGTACAAATAGTTAACGGAGTATGCCAATCTTAACCGCCAGGTAATGGAGGTGTAGGCCCTCTACCTGCCTCAGCTATACGTTAGTTAAAATCCTGTATATCTTAGGGGACCTAATATATATCATCCGTTCTAGGGCTAGATTGCCCCGTAGAAGGGCCTCTAAGGGTCTCTAAGGCCCTCTCTAGGGGTCCATCTAGGATGGAAGGATTGACGTACGGGTGCTCAGCTTCCTTATGTGCTTGCACTTCTTGGCGCTATAGCCATGTAAGAACAACCTTAGGTTTAAATAGAACTATTCCAGTCTTCTGCTAGGCGCCTATAATAGTACGCTAGGTAAAGGCCTTATGACGGATCTGGCCTATAGCTGCTAGGAACTCAGTTCTTATAAATTCCCTTCTGGTATACCGAGCTGCCGTATCAAGAGCCTGGCTATAATGATATTTAAGCGGCTAAAAACAACCCACATCTAATGGCTGTAGAAAATGCGTTATATGAGGGGGTAACCCATATAGGTATATTCTATGGCCTTAAGCGTATATTATAACTTCATACGTGTTATAAGAGCCGTAACCGTCCATTAAAAGGAGCCAATTTCTGCCTTGGATTGAGCCCTTGGTTTGGTAATAGAAATGGCGTATATAATTAAGGGCCAATTTATTATTACTGTAGCCAGTTTCCGATCTAGCTACTAAATAGCCAGCTGGCAAGTCCATAAACCATTCCTCCATTAAATTCTAGCCAGAAATAATTATTATTGGAGTAATATAATCACCAATTAAGTGTATAGTTTCCACTAGAGTCACAAGCTCTTAACTATTTAAATAAGGAATAAATACCTCTTGTCTTTTCTTTGTCCAAACTAATTAATTCTTTACAATACCAAGACATACGCCGCACTTATCAAAGTTCCAGAAATCAGCTAGTACAATTTCATGTTCTTGGCAATAGACTAAGAAGTCATTAAACCATCCTTTAATATAGGTAGGCTCCTATGCCTTTTTCCAGGCAGTCTCCATAGGCTTAGCCTTCATACACTTATATAAGGACTTATCCAGATAACATTATGGCCAGTATATTCCAACCTATAGAGGAAGTTCATCGTTATTGTGTAGGGTAGTGTGATTTTAGGCCAAAATTAAATTGGCCGCATTGCGCACCATCTCCTTTTGAATTCCAAATCTAATACTATCTACATAGTCAAGAAATTGCTTTAAGGCAAGCTCCTCTGCATTATCTAAGTGCCTATTAGGTGCACAACGCGTAGACTTGCTGTTATAGCCTTAATAGGCCCTCCAGAGCTTATCGTAGTAGTATTTCCAATCGTCTAAAACTTGCTTCAAATTGGGCTTATGCGGCAGGGCCTTAAGCTCCTTCACAATTTCTACAATCCTCTGAGCTTCAATGGTATATGCATTAACCTTCCGTTTCATCATTTTGGGTGCGTAGGAAGGTTGTGGCTGTAAAAATACGTGTAGGATTGTATATATAGGATTAATTTTGTATTAAGGGTGTTTTTGTGTTGAGGGTGTAGGCCCCCACTAGGTGGGGGCTGCGCAGCATTTAAAGAACCCGACGGGGCCCGAGTAATATTCCTATCCCTTAACCCGCCGGCGTCCTACGAGAAGTTGGTCCGTGCTTAAACACAGGTCGCAGCTGATCGTGGTCTCGGACACGTTAAACGTGGTCACCGATGGGGGTCGGTAAAAGCTGAGCGTGGTTACCGATGGAGCCCCTAGAAAAAGGTCGGCGGTACTACACTTTTACCCATATAGAACGCGCATTGGTAGCCACATTTAACTTAAGCGAATACACAAACTAAAATATCAAGAGCATATGCTCCGCATATACCTAGAGACATAGACACAGATATATACATATATCTATACCTATACATATACAACCGCATTTATATATACCTTACTATACCAATAACAAGTGAAAACTATACTGAAGTAAATAAGAGTATAGTAGGGTAGCTAAACGGTCTACAAGTTAGTATGCATAATTATATGCTAGGCATATGCTAAGGATATATAGGTACACCAGAGCGTACCTAACATTAAACATAAAGACAATAGTTCTTAAGATAATATAATTAGTAGAGAGAGTATCGAAGATAAGGAGGGTAGGGAGGGCAAGGAGGGTAAGGGTTAAGATAGCATATAATAGCGGTTTCTATTTTATATAGGTCTCTCTAAGGTAAGACTACATATAATACTATACATAGGCTATATATATGCTAAGAATATCCAGAGCACACTCCAAAACTATAGAGTACTTATTAGCTTTAATGGCAAGCACCAAGTTATCATCTAAGAGGCAATAGACTATATTATAATGCCAGAATATCCAGCAACTAGAAAAGAAGGAATTGCATACTTTATCTATAAAGCAATACCTCTGCTATCTATAGATGCAGATAAAGAAACAGTACGCGAGGTTATTAAGCAGTATATATTAAAGGTATACAATACACATGCTAGGTATATACTGTACTTATACCTCTAGTAGATTTAATTTTTGTTTTATAAAACCGGTGACCCTAAAGTTACACAACTATAACTCCTTGGAGAAAACAATAATTAAAAGAGTAGAAAAGCATTTCATCAAGCATTTAAATATAGCGGTATTAAACACTGCGAGCACGCTCACGAGGATGTCCTCTGTATATGCCCCGCATATAATAGGGTTAAGCTTGAATTAATTAACAACCTCTAAAAGCGTAGCAGTCGTCTACACTAAGCAGTAGAGGTTAATGAAAAGCTTAAGCAAAGTATAGAGAAGTAAGCATTATCTATATATATTAGGTAAATACTTATAATATACAGCTACTACAACAGTATTCTATAATTATGGCGGCAGTGTACCTATCCTAGTACATAAGAACGTGTATGTAGTAAAAGTAGACTAACGATGTTTTCTTAATATGGAGTGCGCATATAGCCAGCGTATGCGTAATATATGCTTATTATATACAGATGATATTTATTAGTTGTTCTAGCAGCAGTAATACTAAACCATAGCACACTGCTTGGCCTTTATTATTAACAACTGCTAGGGTAGATATTCAATACCTACGTCTACTTGTTAAATATAGGGTTTAGAAACTTAAAAAAGAATATACCTATATTAGATATTTAACGTTAAAGCAAAAAAATTGTGGTAGGTAATATATACACTATATATACGCTACGTATATGCTAAGCCTATTAGGGTTTAACCATCCATAAGGCTAAGGTAGGGTAGTAAGCCGAATATACAGTACATGGTTAGATTGCTATATTCCTATTAATATAGTACGGTATCCTTATATTTGCCTTATTACACGGAATTCTTATATATATTATCCACTATACCTAACAAAGCTACCAATTGACCTTGCTAATAATGTAGTTAAAGTAATAAGGTAGGTGGAAGTCCTAAGCCTTACTACATATATGCCCCATATATGCACAGTATATGCAAATAAAACTACTTACTATGGTATAGGTCGATTCATCCTATTTCCACAGTATTATACTCTATGTAAGAAGTATGGGGCGTAGACACTATATACAGTACATAGTAGTCTTAATATTAAGGATCGAATTACTGCTCTAATTCAAAAGGAAAGGATGCTATAATTCCTAGAGGGGACGGCATATGCAGGTAAGTATAGGTTAGATATACGCCAAGTATATACAGAGCCTAAGCGTAGTAGGTGTGCTACGCGAGTTCTCTATTAACCAATATAAAGAGAATACAGAGCAATGGATTTGGGCAATTTATAACTTTAATAACAAGTATTTTCTTATTGTATGCTGTATATACGTGTAAGCTAAGGCATTTTAACACGTAATATATATCGAAATGGACCTATTATTTAAAATGGTTTAAGGTAAAACGAATTTATTTTTAATTATAGGATAGGACAAGAATTCCAAACGTATACATACCCTATGCTATATATATGCTATGTACAGGCTAATACCTATAATAGGAATTAAGGTGTGGGTATACGCATTTCTAAACTTAGAAACACGTGCTATATACGCAAAGATGTTTTAGCTAGTATTTAAGGTTTTAAGTAATACTGCCCAATCATCTATACAATTTGCACATATTTATGGAACCGGACTTCACACAGCTATAGTTAATATATATAAGAAACAAGCTGGTGGTAAGTATACGCTACATATATACCTAGCATATGCTAATAATATATAGGCTTTAGGGATTACCTATATACAATTAACCTATCCCGTAAATGGGATGAATACCTTTAGTATATGCTTGTATTCTGCTAAGTATATATTAAACGAAACTTTGCAAAGCGCTTTCCAACCCATAAAGTAAGATATATTATAGAGCAGATATAGAAAGCGGAGACAGAGCAGAAACTAATAGAGCGTATATAAAGCATATGTATACTACATCCGGAGCTTACGTCTTAGATAAACAATAAGAAGAAAACATGGATACTAGCCGGGCTTATAAAGGAAAAGTTAAAGGTCCCTTATAAGTGGTGGGCATATGCACAAAAGCATACTAGAATTAGTAAAAGTAATTACTTTTAAGATAATAACTTTACCGGTCGAAACTTATGCATGCTTACTGCAGTACTATGGTAAATATATACGCTCTGCATATGCACCGTATATTCTAACATTTTAGTATAGGCTCAAACTCTATACACAAGAAATATTCAACCTATAAGAGCTATATAAAGAGACAGGAATAGATAATATATAGAGAAATTATAGTAACTTAAAGCGGATAGCAGTATAGCTATAGAAATAAAGTATATATATACACTATAAATGCAAAGTAGATACTAAGCTTAAGCAGCCTAGAAATAGCAGAAAGCAGCTAAGCGATAAGCTAAAAATCCTAAACTAAATCTTCCTTAGAATCCTTAGAACCCATTTAATACCCCTAAGCCTAATCTACAGTATATACCTAATATAGAATTACCTACTATATTTAGTGGGCAGACTATGTCGTAGATAAGTAGAGTAGATAATAATATTATATTAGTATTGGATACGTTGCGCGTATCCATAGTATATATAGCGCAGATGTTGCCCCTACTATCTTAAAGTCAAACGCCCCAGACTATAGGTAAAAGGCATAGGTCTAACCTATTTATAGAGGAGATAGAGAAGGAGGCATATACACTCTATATAGAAAATATAGAGCGACGAATTAATAAATTAAAATAGGCTAAAGATGTATATAATAAAGCAAAGGAGCTAGCAGAGCTTAAGAAGTAGGCGCAGGAGCATAGTGTTAGCATATAGGGCGCATATGTATGGTATATATAGAGCAAGTGTTATAGAGTTCTATTACTATAAATAAAGAATTAATTGATATGGGCCTATAGCCCCGCGCCCTATGTTGGGCATATGCCTAGCCTATCCGTCTACTAAACTCCGCCTAAACTCTAACTATGCATATTGCATATTGCGTATGCAGTGTATAGGCCTAGCATATGCTGGGACTTAACCAGTAATATAGGATAAGCAGCAGGTTCTACCCGCGATAGAAGTGGCTTATATAGAGTATAAGTATAATATATACAATAGAATAAACTAAACTTACTAGAGCTCTTACTACCACTATAGTAGCGGCCTATTGTTTTTCTGCTCCCTATACTAAACATTAGTAGTATATATATAGGATATATGCAAAGCAAACCTACCGCTCTAGTGGCGTGTAGATGGTAAGGGGGACTCCTTATAGTCGTCTAAAAGGGTCGGGCCGCGCTATATATATAGTTAGCGTATGCTAAATATATATAGGTAAAATACTAACCTTACGCTTTAAGCCGGTGGAGGGAGTAATGGGGCTAACGCACTATTTCCCTTGTATTAGCATACGCCTAGTATAAGCGCGTGTTAACCTATAGTTAGTAGAAGACATTAGGGGTTTACATATACGTAGGGTATATATATATAAGCTAGCAATATAACCAAGTAGTAGTTTTAGTAATATATATATAAAGGATATACCAAATTAAACTTTCCTAGTCTCCTAAATATAGAGTTAAGCGTTAGTTTTAGAATCGGGTAGTATCCCTAGTAGTAGCCGTGCTTGTTCCTTACACACGCTACCCTTAGGCCTATAAGTGCCTTTAGGTCTAAAATTAAACTTAGGGGGAATAAGTATATAGATAAATAGATATATATATTGGGGTATAGTGCGCATATATAGAAGCGACACTAGTACTCTTACCTCGTAATAGAATTGCCTACTAAATTAGGTAGCAAACCCCTAGTCCTAGGCACTGCATTTAATTAGCTTAGGCTAAGCGTATACGCAGTATAGAGTAGATATACGCAAAGAGTATATAGGCATCTGCATACTCCAAGATCCTAGAACCCAAGGGGCCATGACTATAGACACTATTAGCGACGCATATATAATATATAGGCATAGACATACCCAGGCTTATATAGGTATCTCGCATCCTATTAGCTACTAGAGAGAATAAACAGCTTTAGGGAACTATAATATATTAGCCTCACATATACGCTATATATATATAGCATATACTTCTTGCCTACGACCAGCTCTCTAACTGATGTGTTATTAGTAGTCAGGTTAGTTACTGCATATAATAAGCATATGCTAAGCTACTATAACAACATAGTAGTATATACAAGCACCACTATGCTTATTGCGGACATGCTGGCGATACTATAGCCATATTAGTAGAGCCGCAGGCGCTGCGCATATGCAAAACGTACACTTGGCTAAGCGGTAAAGACACGGCCGCATATCTGCGTACCGTTGACTGCAATATCATACCTAAACTTTGGCTTAGCATATGCTATATATAGGGTGTAGATAAGCAATATACACCATAGTATTAACCAAGGAGAGCATAAAGGCGGCATTAGGTGGGTCTGGTATACGCTTAGCATATGCCTATATAGTATATAGAGCCGTATATACTCGCGTTGTCTTGGACCGAAACGGTTAGGGCTATATATAGTTAGCATATACACCAGATATACGGCTCTATATATACTTACGTCTTCCTCCAGCGAGAGCTGCTACAGCGCGCACTATAGTTATTGTAAGCATATACCGTGTATATGCAATCCTATAACTAACCAGGAGTTACCTAACCGGGATTAGGATTTAAAATCGGACCTATAAGGCTTTATAAGTATGGTGTATACATATACTCTATATATGCTTACCATAGTAATGGCCAAAGGCAGAAGGGTTAGCGGCGGAGGCTACCTACGGGTTATTAAAGTCTGCGATTATTAGATTGCTCATGGTGAGCATATACGCGGCGTATGCAATAGTTAAATTGGTAATGGATATTCGCCTTATTCTTTCTATCAGCATATGCAAGACCTATGCCTATGTTATACTATATATACTCATAGCATACGCTGTGATGTTATAGAGAAGAAGTTATAGTGCGACTATTATTATGGATATGCTACGCGTATATACGGGCCATGTTTTAATAACTAACTACCATTACCTTATATGGCCATTGTTTAGCGCATATGCGCGGTATATGCACTGCCATAAACTAGGATATTTATGATTTAAGGATAAACGGCTTTGCATTTTCTATTTTATTTAAATTGCATGTACATTGTATATGCGTAGGCTCAGCGTGGTCTCAAGCTAATTGTGGTTATGAAGCTAGTTTGCAAGTTCTAACCACGTTAAACTTTCTAACCACGCCAAGTCTTTTCCATGACCACGCCGAGCTGTGAGCCCCTTGAACACCAGAATCAAAACAACGCGTATAGCCTCTATAGATTTGATTAATTAATTACCATCAACCATGCCTTCTAATCGTACTTCTAATGATATAGATCTTGTTCAACCGACTTAATACAAAGTTCCACCAAACCGGGTTGCTAAAAAACCACCCCCCGAGCCATAGGAGCTGCCCGATTTCGAGCCTCTGCATATTAACGATTTCGACGACCACGGCACCCCAAATCTACCTCCTACGCTTGATCAAAACGATCCGTTTGCTATATTTAGTCAATTCTTTACTAACGAGATTATGGATAAGCTGGTAGAGTGGACAAATAAGTACGCAGAGCTGCACCCGTTAAATAATGCAGATGAAAGGGCCTGCCTATGGCAGCTAATATGCAAAGAAGAACTCTAGGCGTATTTTGGTGTACTTATTTATATAGGCCTTACACACAAATCGTCCATTAAGGATTACTGGGGTTCTTTAGACACTACTAGTTTAGAACATATTGTCAAGAAATATATAAGTCGGACTCGCTTTAAGCAGCTTAATTGCTACTTTCGGTGCACAGAACTATGGCCAGATAATGATCCTACACCACGATCTATATTTAATAGGGTTAATAAGCTTGCTGAATACATTCGGCTTACTTACAGGAAGCTCTATAGGCCTGGCGCCCACCTTGCGGTCGACGAAACGATTGAACGCTTTATGGGCCGTGCCCCCAAAATCGTTAATATTCCTACCAAACTAATACCTGAAGGCTTTAAAATATAGGTCCTAGCGAATGAGGGCTATATACTTGATTGGCTATAGCACGCGAGAGGTGATAAGGCGGGCCTAGTTAATCTGGATGAGACATTTACGGAGGAAGGCTTTTTAAAGATGTAGGCAGTAGTCCTTGATCTGCTTACTCAGCGCAATGCAGAGTTAAATGAGCCTCTTTATCCTCCAGGAAAACACGTCGTTTGGCTTAATAATCTATTTATAAGTGTTAAGCTTCTTGCTCGACTTCAAGAGCTTGGAATTAGAGGTGCAGGAACCGTTTATACAACTAAAACGGAGCGTAAGAAGAAGGGAGGAGAGGAGGGCGATATTTTAGTGAACAAATCGGCAGGTAAAAAGAAGGTTAAAGTTCCTGTAGAGCAAATTAACCAGAGGCTCGCTGATATCAAATTAACTTACGCATCTCAAATACAATGGGGCATACTATATGCAGCGACTTCTAAAGACGGTTAGGTTATGGAATTCGCCTGGAAGGATACCAATGTAGTGCTTTTTATGAGTACGGTTAATGACGGTAAGTAATGCTCTAAAAAGCTTTCCAAAATAAGGCTTAAAATAAGCTTATTTGAGCCTTATATACTGACTACGTTATACATTATTTCAGCCAGGCAGGTATCAAGACAAATGACATTAGCTAGCTAATAGGTAGAGACACAGAATTATACAAGTGATCTATTTTATTCAAGGTGGCTCTAAGAGCCCTAATATACATAAGGAAAATAACCCTAGTTCGACCTTCGGTGTCCATAGTCATTCGGTGTCCGTAGTCGTTCAATATCCAACACCTCAGCAGTAAAGCTACCTCCGTGGCCAACACACCCCCTCAGATCTAACGCAGAGCGGCAGAGCTGGATTACCGGATTAGGCAGTCAGGATAGACGAGCTGGTAGTAAGCTTTTGCTATAATTTAATTGTCAACTGACTAGATATCTAATATCACGGAGCCCTACTACTTCAACAAACTTTTAATGGTTTTGCTTTGAGAGAGCTTTAGTTAGTCCATCTGCAGCCATCTCATTCATTAGTACCCATTGTATAACAAAGCTTCCGTTTTATACCTCTTAGCAAAGCCAGAATTAATAGATATCTACATATCAGAGTTTTATAGATACCGTAGGAGTCTCTTTCGTCACGATCCGTACTGACTGCTGATTATCACAATTAATAATAACGTCCTATTCCAGATCAAATCTAATAGCTTTAAAGATCCAAACCATATGCTCAACCTCCCCACCAACATGCGAGAGAGCTAGTAGTTCTACCTCCGTAGTAGACTTAGTAACTACCTTTTGTCTAGTTACCTACTATACTATAGGCCCATTGAATAAGCTTATCAAGAAACCCTATAAGCTCCAACATGTTGGAGTATTGTCAGCAAAGCTAGCATTAGAAGCAGCTTTCAGAACCTAGTTTATCTCATACGGCGTAATAGTAGAGAACTCAAGAGCGAGGTATCTGGTATTATAGAGATAGGTAAGCAATCTATTAATCTCCACAAGATAAGCTAGCGACGGATTTTATAAGAACTCAGCTAGCTTGCTAACAGAAAAGGCGACGTCTAGTTATGTAGTATATACCAAATATGTTACAGAACCTACACGGCGTTAATATCCTTTCATCTAATTCAGCATAGCTTCTCCCTCATACGGTGTCAATTCCTGGCCCAATAGTGGTGTAGCTAATAGCTTCAGATATTCTAGATGGTATATTAAGACTAGCTTCTTAAGATACTGATCTAGGCAGAGCCAGAGCTTTCCCTTTTGTTAATCTTACACGACACAAGTGTTTAGGAATAACGTAAATTAAGATATTTAGCGTATCTTAAATCGATCTTATAGCTGCTTTAGAATATCCTCCATCTATTAATAACAGCTCAGGTGTCCTATAATTAGGATATTGTTGACGTAGAAGAACACAAAGATAGGTTCAGTAGGGTATATATAGAGACATGGCTTATCCGGTACAGCTTTTAAACCCATGCTTTACAGAGCAGCAGACATTTCTAAAAACCACAATTTTAGAGATTTCCGTAGTCCATACATTGCCTTTCTTAGACGGAGAGAGAATCCAAGTGGTAGGTCTATACCCTTAGGGGGAATAAGGTAGACCTTATTATTAACCAAGGCATTAATAAAGGCGTTAACGGCATCAATTTGTATAACATCCAGGTTAAAGCTGGTAATAAGGGCGCAGAGCAGACAGAAGGTCCAATAGGCTGCCATAATAGCTTTAACCTCTTCTTATAAGACTGCTTAAAGGTCTCTATAGACAACCAGACGAGCTTTAAATTTTATAATAAAGCCATCCAAATCTTCCTTGTATGTAAAGACCCATATAGTAGGAAGTCAATAAACCTTCTTAACTAGTCGTACCTCGTCCCAGGTATATTTTCCTATTAAGGCCTTTATCTTGGTGTAAGCAGCTGCTTTAAACTCCATAGCGTACCTATAATTAAGCATCTCTTTTTATAACTTTAGTGGTGGTGGAAAATCGTCTTAATGTCCGTACGTCTTTATAGCAGCGGTATAGAACGCGTAAGCTAATAGTATCGTATCTGGATTGATGATATTATCACCGTTACTAATTTAAACCGTAAAGGCTTGTTATTATAAGTCCTAATTTGGCATATCTTTCTTCTTTACTGTAGGCCACTTTTCACAGCCAGAACGTCTCTTACCCCCTAACAATAAGCCTGCTATTATCTAAGGTTTGGAACAAGGTGTAGGATCTATAAACAGTAGTTTGGTAACTTCAGGAGATAACTAAGTGGTAGATAATGTCTATTAAGGCACTGGAGATGCAAATAGTCTAGAGGGTTCTGGAGTTAGCTTTAGGGTAGGTAGCTAACGGAGTTCTTCTATTAAGATCTAAATGCTTTTTAATGTAGGAGTAACGTTAATATTTGCCAAATGCGGCAGTCTTATATCCAGTTCTTTGTCAAAGTTCTCCATCCAGTCCTTACTGCCATCTTAAATATTATCTAGTAGGTCCTGGACTTGCTAAAAACGGTCCTTTTAAGCCTATGAGATAATAAGGTGTTCTGGTGTTTTGGGAGATTAATATCTCTTTAACTTATTAATTCGTATATTACAAGATTGGATAATATGGTTGGTAATTAGTATCCATACCCTATAGATATTTAACGCTTCTATACTAACAAGATAACCTATTTGGGCTTATGGCTTAAACTTTGTCTTCCTAAGAATACCATATTTAATAAGCACATAGGTCAAAGATCCGGCTACACAAAGTCCTACTAGCCATGGCTTCTGTTTATACAGCATCTCAAATGGAGTCTTCCAGTTAATGGACTCAATAGGAGTTTAATTAAGTAGGAACACTGCTAGAAGCACAAACTCAGGCCATAGATCTACAGGTAACTTTGCTTTAATAATAGCAGTCCTTACTTATTCAGAAATAGCTCTCCCTAACCTCTCTATAGGTCCATTTTAAGCTGGGGTATCTAGTATCAATTGCTTAATAACACCTCCGTTAAGTTAGATAAGATTTTTTACCCTAGCGCCTACACCTTACTCCTTATCTATATACCAAATGCGGACACCTTAAGCATCAAATTTCTTCGCAAATGCTATCATCAATTTAAAGAGTGGGAGTAGCGTCTCTTGCTTATAGTTCTTAATAGGAAAAGCATGATGGTACTTTATGTAGTCACACCAAAAGTAAGCTATACATGTGTCTCCATTGAACCCGTCTTCTTCCATAATAACATCAAAGTGTATATATTCGAAAGGGTAGGTTCCCTTTACAAATATTCTATGAGATATTTACTATATTATCTTTCCAAGAACATATGGTTCATAAAGTGGTATACCATACAGAGTTCTTCCTCTGTCTATCTTAACCACTTTAACCCTATCTGCTGCAGTCAGTAGATAATCCACTAACTCCATATCACAGTGTAGTAAGCGCTGATGCCATACTTTGTTATATGCTGAGGTCTTAAAGAATCTGGTGGACGTAGCATAGGCTGTAGAAGTAGGTGGTAAGCAGGCAATAGCATCAATGAGGTAGAGACCTCCGTATTTCATAAGGTTGGCAAATAGGCTTCCATTATCCTTGTAGTGTAGGTGGTTCATAGATTGGTCCATAATTACTCCAACCCTACAGAGCTTCGCTGCGGATATCAGATTGGTATAAAAATAAGGAGTATACGCTATGTTCCTCAATGTCAGATACCTAGTCAGACGTTATTCGCCCACCTCTATAGCCAAGTTAATATCACCATATCCATGGATTTCTGCTCCAGAATCTCCAGCCATTGCTATAAACATGCTTAGCTTAAAGTCACGGAAGTATCTAATATTGTTGTAGAAGTGTGTGTCTGCCATAGTATTATACCCCTAGGCATTGATCAAGGACAGATCCAGATGTTCCTGCGATAATAACAATAAGTATAATATTATTACAGCAGCCGCTGTAGCTCGGGGCCTGTCCAGATCCTCAATCTTTTCAATAGAAGCTAATAGAGACGTCCTTGACCTAGGGCCTTCCCTCTCAATCTACTTAACCCTTTTATTATAATACTACTTATTTATTGGGACCTTAAGCCATTCTTAACACTTCCTTAAACACTCGTTATTTGGTATAAAGTTCGTACCTTAAAGAGACTGAAACAGCTACTTGCAATTTCTTAACTTATAGGGTAAACCACAAGCAAAACACTTTATCTCAGGCGATTGAGAAGGTACTGGGGTGGTAGACGTTATAGGATCTGCAGCTAGCTGCCCTAAGAGTGTAGCATAGGCGTTACATCCCGTATTTGGATGCTTATAGAGGAGGTTAAATTCCTCAATCATTGTCGCTATTTTAAGCTTCTCTAACCTCTTTGCTACCTTCTAGATAAAGGCATAGTACAGAGCTGGACAGATCTCCTCACAGTCCTAGACAAAGGCTTATACAACACTGCTTTCCATTACCTCTATTAGCCCTTCTTCTAGCTCTTTGCCATTCTGTATAATAGTAATATAAAGCTAAAGCCATAACTCCAGTATCTGGCGTTTAGGCCCTTATTTCCGTTTCTTAAGATCATCTAATACCATTTATTGTAGCATAGCTTAAAATAGCTTTACTACCTTCTTTAGCTGTCTTAGAATTGAATGTGGTATAGTAAGGTTCTTAAGATACCCTAAAAAGTTAGTGCCCACGGTGGTATGCAAGAGTGTTGCAAACATGTGGAGCTTCTCTTCCCACTTTAGGTAGTCTTGTCGTTGGAGCTTATAGAGCTCAAAGAGCATTCTCTATATCTCTAGAGATTGCTGAGGTTGTTATCCTTAACTTAATAACCTAGGTATAGCTGTTCCAGTAGACGCTAGAGTTGCTACTAGTGCTGCAGGGGCAGCAGGATCCGCTGCTGGTGCTGTAGGATCCGCTATAGGTACTGCAAGAGCTGCAGCCGTTACTACAGGAGCTGCTGCTATCGTAGGTATGTTTGGCTCATTGTTTTCTTTAATTTCGTTCTCCGTCTTATCTAGGTTAACATAGTCCCAGATCTTTACAAAACTTACTTCTTAGCGGATAAATTAAAACCATAAAGGCTAGTCTTTTTAGGTCAGCAAAAGAGGGTTTATAGAGTCCTTAGTTGCTATATTGGCTTTTATTTTAAGGTTGTATAAAGAGACGCGCTTACGCGTAAAGCACGCGATATTTCGTGATAAACTATGCTTAAAGAGGCTTAGTGGTAGTCGTCTGGCCACTAAGATCTCCCTAGTGCTCAGAAGGTTACTGGGCTCATAACTTTCAGCCAGGCAGGTATCAAGACAAATAACATTAGCTAGCTAATAGGTAGAGACACAGAATTGTACAAGTAATCTATTTTATTTAAGGTGGCTCTAAGAGCCCTAATATACATAAGGAAAATAACCCTAGTTCGACCTTCGGTGTCCATAGTCGTTCGGTATCTGTAGTCGTTCGGTATCCAACACCTTAGCAGTAAAGCTACCTCCGTGGCCAACACATTACAGGTTAATTAATAAAGGAAACTAACCGAAGACGTCCTCCCATCACCCAAACTGGCGCCCGAATGACTTGCAAAGTCTTTGGCAATAAGGTAGTTAAGACACTCCGTATTCCTACCTTTATTTTCTACTATAATCTGTATATGGGTGGCGTGGATATTGCGGATTAGCTACGGTCCTATTTTAACACTCAGAGGACGTATTAAAAGACATAAAAGCCTCTCTTTCACTTCCTACTAGATACAGTCCTTAGCAACTCCTACCTACTATCCTCCTACCGTCCTACCAATCGCCGAGCTAGTCATAATAATGGCTATAAGAAGTTTAGGAGGGACCTCCACAACACCTTATTTAAGCGCTCAATTTAAAAGCAAAAGGCCTATACCCAAGAACCTCCCCCGCGGTACTCTACTAATGATATAGTATGGTATCCGACGGAGGATCATAAGTTAGTAAAGCTTTGGAATAAACAGAAGAACTGCTTAGTATGTATAGAGGCGGGCTCAAAGACTTAAGTGCAGCACAAGGGGCGTAGGAAGGCTCTATTGAAGCTCTCGTCAAATACTATTAGGAAGCCTTGAGATAGTAAGGACTGGCGGCGCCCAAAAAGGGCGCCAAGAACTTTATATGGCTGTAGTGTATGTCAAATACCGTTCTACAGGAGCGATGACTGTTGGCTACCTTATATTAAGCGACTCAACTCTAAGAATTGAGCGTCGATATCAATTTTATATAGCAATCACTATATATCACCAGCTGCATATTCCTGATCATGATAATTCGATTTACTTGATCTGATTGGCTAGTTCTTATCGATAACGGTAGGACGAATTCCGGCGGGTTAAGGGATAACGTATTTCACGGGTGAGCTGGTCAAACGGGTAAGCTGATCACTTCAAAAACACACCAAAAAATGGAAAAATCATACTTTAATATCTTAACAACCACTTAATAATAAATTTTAATAATTTAAATTTGGACTTTTATATATACTCTCTAGCTCCTATTAAA
>Ga0307507_10007158_pt1 | contig 16461 bp, 21 predicted proteins | sample 7_EM_MG_FD_207223 | JGI IMG/M metagenome (GOLD analysis project Ga0307507, IMG submission 207223) | Populus trichocarpa ectomycorrhiza microbial communities from riparian zone in the Pacific Northwest, United States - 7_EM | ecosystem: Host-associated > Plants > Roots > Unclassified | place...
TCTTTCACACAGTTCGGCACAGTCCCAAATCCAACAACTGCCCAATCTGCTCTGACTTCTCAGATCCAAAGCCGTTACAAGTCCTTCCTGAACAACGGCAACCCCAATGCCAACGGTCTTCCCAGCTGGACCCCAGCTACCTCATCCGACGTTCACCCCATTCTTCTTGGAGGTTCCGGGGAGGCGCCCCTTGGTGCGTGCAGTCCCAGCTTCTGGGGTTCTCAAGTGGAATACGACTACCAATTTTTCAACTGATGCACGTACGAAGAAAAAAAAGGTGTAGATGCTGTAATTCATGTCACGGTAGAGTTCTTGGTTATTTATTTTGTTATTTATTCCTATTTTCGCCGTGATTGGAAGCATTGTTTTCAACATTTAATAATAATACCCGCTAATGTGTTCCGAACTGTAGACATATATTATAGCCATTCTTTGAATGTAGAACTGAGGCAATATTAGACAATTTCATTTTCTTGGGCGAAGTTGCAGCGTTCGATTGGACTACGAGATTATGAACTTACTAACATTCAAAAAGGAAAATTTGGAATGCACAAAACGTTCATACCGGTACTGCAGCTGCCATCTCAACAAGCGATGCAAATTACTTCGAAGAATCACACCCGAGGTGGGTTAATGGGCGACTTGAAATTACCACTAATTAAATCAACTAGTTCTTTGGTGTTGGTAAATTTAAAACAAAGAAAACAATATGACTTCGATCAGACTTCGATCACAGTCTAGCACCATGGGTCGACGCCTCGATTTCAATCTCGTTGAAGATATCAAAATTTATTATCACGGAGGAAGCGGCCATAGCCTGGGGGGAGGAACAATTGGTGAGATGATCCAATCTCAGGTGCATGAAATAAAGGCTTACTCCGCCTTCAACGTTTTTACCGAGGATGCGGTGGCGTCTGCCTATCGGACCACCGTACTTCTCATCGCCAATCAACGCCAGAACGGCACGGCCGTCTTCGTCTTGACCCAGTTTTCGGGGAATGACTGTCCTCTTCCCAAACGCACCAGTCGACAGGTGTTCCGCCTTTTTCCATTGCTCTGCAGTACAGATTGGACCGGAAAGAATCTCGGATAACGTCGATAGAATATAGAATTGGGGGGGCATGCATCTGATTTTCCCGCTGCGACATTCGTCCAAAACAGTTTTTGGATGCAGGAATCGCGTTTCGATTACTTCCCTTCCACCATCTGCAGAAATTGAATCGGAACATACAGGGAAACAATCCGTCAATAGGCGAAAGAGGGGACAAAAAAGGACTTGTTCCTACCATGTGTCGGCAGCCTTTCTTGCCCGAGGCCCGACGAAAATTTCGAGAACGATGTCGGAGGAAGTAAAGTTATATAAAACTGAGTTTTGAATCTCCTAAACGCATGACGGCAATCCAGCACAGGTGCATTTGAAACTTGTAAAGAAAGTCACCGAGGAAGTCCAACAGGAGTAACCCATTGAGTGAACGGCAATAATGAACCCAAGTCAGGACGAAGTCCGTGGGTCTGTAGAAATTTCCCAAAATTCATTCTCTGGTCATGAATAGCATGACGAGCTTCCTGAACAACGGAATCGGGTGGAAATGGTGCTGAAGGATCCGAAGTCGACGCAAGAAGCAAACCAGACTCTTCGAATGTTTCGCGTATAGCTGTCATCTCTAAGGATTCATCCTGTGATTCGTCCAAATTGCCTCCCGGAAAAACCTACGGGGAATGAACAGTCAAACTGACGACTCGGCGTGAATAGGGAACGTTACATACGTGCATCCCACCGAAGGTGGATGCATTAGGATTTCGTTGAATGAGTAATATCTCGTTCCGTTGGTTCACGACGACAAGGCTAGCTGAAAGTTGTGGCTGGATAGACACCTTTCTGATTCCGTTCAATGGCATAGAATTCGAGAAAAGCCGTTGAAGAAACAACCTGTTCGACTCATGGGCTTTGAAGATCAAGGTTGTTCGGCACATGTACATTGATCCACAAGGACTAGGATCTTGCCCACGGTTCAAAATTCGTTCATCCCGGCAGTCTCCTGGTCCAGAATTTTATTCACCATACCTCCCCTCAGGTGATAATTGGGATTCAGGTTCAAGATCAAGTCGTCAATACTCCTTAGTTCTCCCAAAAAAAAATATGTCCACATAAAAATTTCACTTTCTTGGTGTCTGCAATTTATCTCTTTTGTACAACATTGAAACCTGTGGCCCAATAGAATCCTACATCTCCAGACCGAAGATCGAACGGCCAGCGGCTGCTGTCACGGCTAAAGCAGGATTAAACGATCGAGGATCAGGGCCGTGTGGAAGCTTCAGGCCCATGCGGCTAGAGGTCTTTTCCTTGTAAATTCCCTCAGGCAGTGGTTTCCCCATCCTACGCAGGTCGAGGTCAACTCACTCTGGAAAAAACCAATGGGCCCACGAGACGTACCTGCAGAAATCACAAGAGCAAGGCTTAGAACCCGTCCCATGGTGATCGCACCCATACTTCATGTCTCCCTCCGTTCCGCAACACGTCCATCGGAAAGCGTTGGGGCGGTACTTGTAAAATTTTTCCAAGTTTCCCTCGAACTTGGTCTCGAATGTTTTCTTGAGGTCATCGCACTCATCAAGGAAACATCCACCAAAGCCGACATCTTCTTCCTTACACACCCAAGTGATCAGCTCCAGCTGCCCTTCATGTTTGGCACCATCTTGGCATTTACGGTACTTATCGTACCAGTCTCCGCAGAGTTTTTTATGTGCAGGCCAATCCTTCTGTTGACATTCGACGCCTTGAAAACAACGGATCGGCGATCAAAGTTCTGAACGATTATCGATCGATTAACACTTACCGCAGTATGCGGCCCCTTTGCACTTTGAACATTTGCTTAGTTTCACGCCGGCTGTGGTTTGGTCTTTGCCACAGGTTTTGCAGCGAAGGAGGTTGGTCATTGTCAAGTTGGGATCGAGCAACGGAAGAATGGGTGCAAAATGACAAGTTGGTTCACGTGCGCTCAGGAGGGATATTGACATCCGGACATGTTCGTTGAGATGTTCCAGAAGACAGAACAGTCTGGATTGGTGTTGTTTCTGGTCAGTGATCACTGGTGACATCTTTCGTTGCAAAGAGTCAGAGGGAAAGTTTCAACGTTCAACGTTCGAACCTCAGGCTGAAGCTGTAGTGAATGCAACAGACGTGTCCCGATTCCCAGTCATGGTTTCAGCCCTTCGAACGAAAATAAAATGGTCAGAACAAGACTTGGAACTCTGCTTGAACACTCACCATGCGAGATAACAAGGCGAAACTTTAAACGCTCTTTCCTTCCAGTGAGCTTTGGACAAGTGAAATGAACTGCCTGAGGCACTCGGATGTCAGCCTGCACTCTCTGTAACCCGTAGAATAAGTCGTACACTGGCATTTCCTTCCTCCAAAACCCATCTGTAGTTTTAGAGTGCCAGCTGTCCCTGCAATCCAAAGGAGGAATTCTTTTACAAATTTGGAAATAACAGACCTTCCAGACTCGGAGCATATTTTTATTTACCCAGTCGAACCTGTGGCCTTCATGACAATAACAACGTGGGCTGGAACCAAGGAATATTGGTAGGCAGGACTGTATAGTCGTCTTAAATTCCAAGTTCGAATCAGTGTGGTGGATAACTTCAAGAACTTGAAACCGTCAAAGGTATTGACGATAGCGTAATATTCCTGAGTCTTGCCGCGGAGGTTCTTCATCCGTTCTGGCACTTCCAACTGGGCCAATGATTTGCATCTGATCGATTAAAGTGGGCGGGAATTCTGGAATTCTCTTCTATCCTAGTGGGCTAAATGATCGAACAGGCAATGGTTTTACTTCTTTATGTAAAGGCCTTCTCTGAGTTCGATCAATGGAAATAATCCAAATAGATGAATTTGCTGCAAAGAAACTATTATCAAAGGTTGGGCAATGGGTCAAACCCAACAATGATTATCTGCCCCCCCAAATCAGTATTACATTTGTAATCTCCCTGGAAAAGTCTTTAAAATTTTTGATTACCATCGACGGTCAATAACAGTGGGAATTGACCACAACCACGACCACTGGCCGTTTAGTACCATGCAATACGGTGCCTGAACATGCGAAAAATCTCGTGCGATCATCGGCAATGTATTTTTAGATAGAAATACTAGATATGTTGATTATGATTTTCCCTGATTTTCCGCAATGCTTATAAGCTCTCATGATGGTCCATGTGAACAGAAAGTCCCATAACCCCATAGATAATCTTGACTCTCTTATTCTCTCCCTAATAGTGGATCTCTGTACATCTGAATCTGCAGAGCCTATATTCGTTGGCAACCAATTAATACCTGATGATGGTTTATGAGTAAGTGCACCTACCCCCGCTTAAAAGTGTTGACCAGAGTAAATCTTTGATTGTTCAACTTCAGGAAGCTGTTACTAGCTATAAATACGGGAGAGACTTCACGAACAGACCTCGCACGATGCGGGTGTTCTCTGCTTTTGTGGCCCTTGTTATCGCAAAGGTCGGACTGTCCCTTGATACCAGTTCAAGTTCAACCTCAAGTCCGGTTGTCGCTCTCCCTTATGGATCTTTCCGAGGCGAAGTTGTTGGCACTACCGCGCAGTTCCTAGGCATGCCATTTGCGGCCCCCCCGTACGTCATAGATCCTTTATTTTCTATTATGCAATTTCATAACCCATTACCCACATAGCACTGGTGAACGTCGCTTTGGTTTTCCGGAGCCCCCCATACCTTTTACTGGCATACATAATGCAACTGAATTTGGGGCATCGTGTCATCAACAGGCAATGACACCCCCTCCAGGTATCCCATTCCAAATCCCTGCGGTTACTAGGGATATGTCCGAAGATTGTATGGCAAATGGATTTGTAGACCCTCATGCCCAGGCTTAAGAGTTCAACAGGTCTTTTCATCAATGTTGTGCGCCCTGCAAATATCTCTAGGGAGAAACCACTTCCTGTTCTCTTTGTAAGTGAATAAACCTCTGCAATGATCCGACTTTTGAAATCATCTCTTCAGTATTTTTATGGAGGTGAGACTTTCATCTCAGTTAAATTGACCTGGCATAAATAAATATGTCCTAGGTGGCTTCGAGGTTGGCGACGCCGCGACGTACCCAGGCAACACTCTGGTGAATCGGTCTCAGGCACTGGGAGAGCCAGTGATTTTTGTGTCCGCCAATTATCGCCTGAATGGTGTGTAAAATCGTTATACCAGGATCATCGTCTCATCCGTATTCTGGTAGCATTCGGGTTTCTGGGTGGCAAAGAAGTGAAAGATAGGGGACTTGCAAATGTCGGCCTGCGTGATCGTAAGTGCACTTGGCCCCATCTTTTCCGTGTTTGACTTTCGTAGAACGATTTGCCCTCAAGTGGGTTCAGCAATATATCGCCGCTTTTGGGGGTGATCCAAAGCAGGTTACAATGTAGGGACGAGTTTCTACAGGTTTAATTCCGATCCTAACGTTGTTTCAGTTCGGGTACAAGTGCAGGAGCAATTTCAGTCAGTCTTCATATGCTTTTTGATGGAGGGGACACATGTGGATTGTTTTCTGGTGCCATCATGGTAATCGCCATTTTTCATCGGGATTTCGCTTTTTTCTTATTTATTCTCAGCAATCAGGCTCACCGAAAAGACTTCCGGATGTCCTGGATCAGCAAATTTACTTTGATGGTCTTGTCGCCGCGACGAACTGTACTGATGCAACAGATCGATTCAAGTGCCTCAGACAGGCTCCGTTTTCAGCCCTTCAAAGCGCCGTGGATGCTTCTCCTGGGATGTTCTCTTACCAGAGTATGAGACTCGCCTGGATACCCATGGTTGATGGATCTCTCATCCCTCGCAACCCCATGCAGCTTGTCGAAAGTGGGAAGATTGCTCGAGTAAGTTATGCTGTTCAACTTTCCACATTAATAACCTGTCATACATAGATTCCTTTCATAACTAGTGATTGCGAGGATGAGGGGACGTAAGTACAAGTTTCCAAAGCCTTGCCAAATTGCCACTGATCATTCAAATCACTTGACAGCCTCTTCTCTCTTTCTTCTCTGAATGTAACGTGCGTCCAGAGTCTATTTCCATCATGAATTTCTGCTGAAAATCTCTCAGAACCAACGCCCAGTTCCTGGAATTTATTAAGTCTAAGTTTGTGTTTGCATGTCCCAACAAAGTTCTGCCCTGGTAATCCGCTTTCCAGTTATTTCCCGTACATTACGGACGAACAAATGCAGAAACTCGCAATCGCGTATCCAGATGACGTTACTCAGGTTGGTGACAACACTGTTTCTAAAGTATTCGTGCCCATAATGATGCCACTGGTAGGGTTCACCCTTCAACACTGGAACCGCCAATGCTATAACGTTCGTGTTTGATTTGAAGCTTTGGAAATTTGACCACCTTACCCTTCTCTTTTCCAGCCCGGAATATAAACGGATTGCCGCCATACATGGCGACATGACCTTCCAAGCACCACGCCGCTTCTTCCTTGAGGTGGCCTCCAAGACCCAGCCAACCTACTCTTACCGTAAGCGGACCAGCCAATCTTATTATTATTTCTAATTCATGGGGACCATAGGATATGTGCGGGGTGCAAGCACTCCAGTACTTGGTGCGCTCCACGGGAGTGACATTGCTGAGATCTTCGGCTTCAACAACAACACAGACTTCATAGTCGCTGATGCATTCAGTAAGTATTTCTCGCTTGTCCCAAAGAGTCATATCTTAACATCTATCAGTTTATTTCACCCGCAAGTACAATCCAAACCCCCCGTCACACTCCATAAGCCTTCTCCGCAACACAAATTGGCCGAAATGGTCTTCATCAGCCGAAAATCCCCCTCTTTTATCCCTTTACGACCCAGCACCTACAGTTAATATAACATCGGATACATACCGTAGCGAAGCTATTGAGTTGATGATCCAGATCAGTAAACAATGAAATGTTTGATCTGCTTCGCCTGTTCGTAGTATCTTCTTTATATAATAGTTCTTAAATGCGGAACGGACACCCCTACAACTTGTCATGTGTCTTTTAAGCAGGGAAACCAGTCAGCTCTTCATGCAACACTAGCCACCTCCTGGATCCGTGGTGAGAATTCTATACGCGTCATGGGTGTGAGTCCCAAACTACATAAGAGGACATGGGGGGGTTGGCATCGGACTACCGATCAAAGGAATTCGAGGAGGGCGGCTCTTACCTTGCCAAGATGGCATCCAGTACACTCTGAAGCCGCTTATACATTTTCGGGTCGCGGGCAAATGGTATAAGAACATATGAAAAGGCGCCACCGAGGTCTCGGCTCAGGAGGGGTGAGAAGGGCCGGAGCGATCCCAGTGTGGACATATAGACATGCGTGGGATTGACAGAGAAGCAGCTCCCAGTATTTCGAGGGGAGAAAAGACAATTTCTGTGAGATCGGAAGGGGAGGACTGGTCGATATCGACATAAGGACTAGTGTCGGAGGGAGTGAATAAGTTTATGGCCACGTCAGCGGCTGGGAGACACGACATAGTGGGATGTTCCTCGTCATATATATATATGCTTTCTCATGGAATATAAGTTGGGGATTAAGGGTAATTCCGGGAAATGCTTTTGGGTTTCTCCCGTCCGGAATGTATACTGGCTAAAATCTGGTGTATTTCAGCAGTGTGACTATGGTAACTATGGTAAATGAAATGAACCTTACGATCGTGGAAACCGTATCCAAGGTGCAGCTCCAAGCAACTCTCCAGGTAATTTCAATGATCGGATTTCACTGACGTGGCTGAAACGGAAGTGAAGGAGATTGTCTTCCAATGTGGAACCCCCCGCATCAAGGAATTTAGCTGAGGGAGTGTTGGGTTTCTAATGCAGCATCGGTCCAATGCCATGGTAGTTCCAGAAGCAGTGAACAGCGAGCATTACAGTGCAATCCAATACGGGCAGAGTTGAGGTAATAAACTTGTCCAATCTCTCCCGAACTGCCTCGACTGCTTCGACGCGACCAAGGGAAATTTGAAAATAGTTACATAAATAAGGATGCGAGGGTTTTCAGAAACGAGCTGATCCGGTTGAAGTAGTACTTGGGGCTTCCGGCCCCGGGTCCAAAGATCTGGACAAGGGACAGTATTGAATCTTCCGAGCAAGCGAACTTAGCGAAGTTGGAATTGTGGTCCACGGCTGGCCCCTCTCATTCACGACACCCGTTTGGATGTAATGCTGGCTCTGCGCTCGATGAATGTCGCAGTGAAAACAAGGCCATTTTTGCATATGGAATCTCAGTTAGGTTGAATCATTTCTAAATTCAGCCTGGAGCCAAGGGTTCCCACCATCATTAGATTACAGAACAATATTAAACCTACGGCATGAAAAGAAGATAGGCATATACTGAAAGCACTTGATACTTTAATGTCCATAGTCCACCTGTGTCTAGATACAGAAACGGTTACTACAGTGTCATCCATGATAATGGATATTACTGTGGAGGCCGGAGTTGCTTGATGACATGCTTCCAATTCTGTGACCGAAGAACATATAGAAAAACGATTGGGAGGTGCGCTGTAAACATACCTTATGTGTCAGAGCAGTAAAGTCCGATCGCTGGGCGATGTGGATCAAGTAGAGAGAAAGTTTTTCTAGTTCTCGGTCCGCCATTCCTTCTGGGGTGTGTGCGTTCTTGAATGCCGCAATCTTTAAGCCTTCTCTGGGGTTTAGTGCAAAGTTACGGCTCTGAGGTACGTCAATTGGGACAAGTGGACACAGGTCAAAAAAAAAACCGACCAGGTCGTCGACGTGAATTGTATTTGTTGCGTTGCTGGGGCCAAAGTCAGTCGAAGAATGTTCCGAATGCGGTCTTTTGCTTACAAATGAGGGAAATGATTCCAAATAATTTGTAAGGCCTTCACAGAATGGGACCACGGTTTGTTGTCTCTCTCGGAAAAGACTGTGAACATACAAGTCTTGTCCAGGACTGATCACGAAAGTCAGCCTTTGGGATAATTACGATAAAACGATTTCTACCAAAGGATATCTAGACAAAAAGCGTAAACCTGAGTTCTGCACAGGGAATGTGGTCTGACCTCATAGGCTCTCTGCGCCCCAATCATCTCTAATTCCACCAGCTTCGCTTCCAGCCATATCCAGCTTGTCTGTGACCTGGAACAAATGAATCGATCCAGGCGAAACGAACAGTTGGAATGGTTACCATATGCAAACTTTTCATGGTTAGAACCTGTTTAACATAGGGGAGTAGATCTTACTATCATAATAAGGATATATTGCTTCCAGGAATTCGTGAAGTCCTGGACGCGCACATTGTGAAGATGGGAGGCTTCCGGAAGTCAAAGGTTTCGTATCTAAAATTGCTAGAAAAAAATTCGATATTATTGGTGAAAACAAAAAGATGTCCTCCACCCACTATAATCGATATCCAAGACCAATAGTTTCTTGCCTGTCCGCAAGGGATAAATGATGTTGACTTTGAGGTCCCGGGTTGCTTCTTTGACTTTACGAATGTTTCTAGCGTCTTGTTGATGGGAACGACTGGCAGCCAAGTTGTCTGTGAAGTCAACGTCGAGGTCATTAACGACATCGGGCATTGCTTCGAGTTCTTCAGAAATTACACATTCAGAAATTTGGTCAAACTGAATAAGGTAAGGACTGACGGGAAGGGTCTTTGATCTCATCTCCTTCAGGAGTACCGATGAAGGTGAATTTCTTTCCAGACGAGAGAGGAAGCTCATCACTGCACCGAGTAGTTCAGTTGAGTAATCAACCAAGAGTCTAGCGTACTAACATGCGAGTTCGATCAAGTGGGAGTTTGCCCTTGACGAGGCCAAGAATCTTCTGTCGTTCAGGAGGCACCTTGGTCAGACTATACAGAATACCCTTAAGATCAAAGACTCTTTCGCAGAAGTAAACGTTGTGCATTAGTATCTGTGTTTATGGTCAACATGTTGCAACCTATACCTGTCCGATCCTGCAATCTTGAAGGTGAAGGGCTGGCCAGACCAAGTGAAGTGTAAAACTAGCCAGTGTTCAGCATTGTCCGTTTGCTGATTCTCAGCACATGTCTGGGATAATATTATTGAATAAGAGCGGGAACTACTTCGAAAAGTTAACACACACGGAGCTATTACTGGGTCCAATGTGCAGGACGCTCTTGGTGTCCATTGGATCAACGGGAAATATCGCCAGGGTTCAACGTTCAGCGCTCAGCGTTAATAACGCTCAAGGTCAAGTTTGACGAAAGACAAGAGAGTGGGGTCAAACAATGAACATTGTATTAGTCAGCAAACTATCGTTTGTTCACCGAATGCATGGGCCCTGACCATCCTCCAAGACTAGAACCGACACGACGTTTTTTTGTTGGATTGCTGAAAGGAGAACTCCCATGTCAACTAGTGCGTCTCATTTAATTTTTTTGGACAGTCCTGCACGAATACATTATTCCTAGAGAAAGAAAATGACAGAATTTACGCCTGGGAGCGTGTGCGCTATCTTATAAGGACGCTTGCCAATCATTCCATGCGTCGAAAAGGATTTTTTCAGCCTGGTGACATTGCTTGCTGCCGTGGAAGCATTGAACTGGCTTTCGTGCGCCACCTGCAAGACCTTGATATTCCATTAGAAGCATGGGAAGGCGAGAAGCATTTTCAAAAGCCCCTCCGATTTTGTGTAGTCAACAAACGTTTTGAGGGTGACCTTTATGAAGTCTTTCTCATGACCACTTTCGGTCAGGCTCGTACATTTGACGGGCTTCGGCCAATTGCGCAGATGTATGGAATTCCTGTCGGTGGTATGAACTGGTTCGAGAACATAGATCCAATTCAGACGTTTCCCCCAGCCTTTGGCTGGGAAAGAAAATCATTCATTTTTGCAATTCCGGTGTTGGTCAGAGATGTTATTCCTGCAGCTACGCGATGGACCGTTCAACTCGTTCCTGGGGAGCTAGAGAGGTTAAGGAACATATCTGATAAGAAGATGAATGTAGGTTATCTATAAAGTGCCAGTACCTCAAAATCTGATTTTTTTTTTCAAGAATACTTATCGCAACCATCGACTTGTCCGCGGATCCCTCAAGCACCGAAATTATAAGTCTGGCACATCCTCCTCAGTCGACGACGAGCAAGATGATTTCATGCCCGCAGATGAAGAAGACGTCATCGTTGAAATAGAGCACGAAGACTTCCCACTTCCCACTCCAGCTTTACCTAAACGTGTTTCGAAAGAGCAGAGGCGTCCACTTCCCATCCGCCACGATTTGTCGTGGCTCCTGAACTATGCCCCCAACCGAATTTTTAACTATTCTACATACTTGAATCACCGTGGCATACTTCGAAAGGGCCCGATTCAACTGCAACTTAGACACATCCCGGACGACACTGCGAAGCAACGGTGCTTTCTTCCACTTCCAAAACCATATTATTCACCATGTCTTCGCGTCAACATTAGAGCCATTTCGCGTATCCTACGATAACCAAACACTTTCCCCTTGCGCCATGCACGAGACGGATCTCCTCAATCACCACCATAATCAAACTTCCAGCTTCGCAACACTATCAGTGACGAGGTGGAACGTCTCCAACGTGAAATCTGCTCGCTCCGCCTCAGCCCTGTACGGCGGCACAGCACAAGTGGAAAACCTACTCGAAGACTTTACTGTGACCACCTTTGGTAACAGCGAATGGGGTAAGAACACCCTAGAGGATGGATCGTATGACCACCCATGCGATTGAGCCACTAATTACACTTCCTGAGTGAATGATGCTATCGAACCGAACATAGAAATTACTCACCTGTGACAACCCTGTCTTCGGACCAACCAAGATATATGCAAGCTAGCCGTAAAGGTAGAGATGTGTAGGCCTTGGAAAGCAATTCAAATGTTCGAACACGGAATGCCTCTAAATGGACAATGTGTTTCAGAAGGGATAAACATTCTCTGTGCAGTCATACCAAAGAAAGCTGCAAGCAAGGATGTAATGATGGATGCTAATTCTTGGTCCGGAAAATCTGGCAGAGCTACAAAGCTAAGAAGATTGCTCGCTTCATCGTATACCTTGGGATGTTCTCGATTGATAGTCGCAACTATAAGTGATGAGAGCGCTTGTGATAAAGGAAGCACCGCCAGGTTGTCGGACAACCTAGAGAGGGCATGTCGGGCTGCTGGACTGACCAAAAACGTTAGACGCGAGAGATTTGAAGGGAATTCATGCCACTCACGTATCATCGAGCACCAAATGACCTAGTACGAGAGGTGCAACAATGAACAACCTCGATGGCTGGCTGTCGCCTCTTGTCTTTGGAATTGATTAAGCAGAAACAAGAAAACAGAAAATCTATATTCACGGTGAAGTCTACTCGTTCAGTCACTTTAACCAGTCCGACGTAGTCGTTCCGCTGGATTGTTTCAATAATTGCTGATAATGCACTTTGATAAATCTCCGGTCGAGTTCCGGTTTCTGCGGATGCCAGCTGGGCAGTAGTAGATCTCTCGCGAGCTATTGAACGGGCCTGATCCTGGAGTTCTACAGCGCTCGTCGGTGGGGGAGTTGGTGGTCCCGTCATTGCAGATAATACAAGGCGATGCGTGACGCACCTTCCCCCTTTGGGGCACTGTCGGTTCGATTCCATCTGTCACAATGGATGTTGTTGAAGACATCGAGTCCGTTCTCTACATCGCGCGAGAGGTTTCTGGTAGGTTTGTCGATGATTTTGTCGTACGGAAGTGAACAATTGCCCGTAGTTTACAAGATACCTCCTCGCAAAGCCAACGAAGGGTACAGAGCCAACGACTGGGGAGACCTAGGCACTCCGCTTTGGAAAGGCAGACTTCGAATAATTGAGAATTCTAAAGGGGCTGCTCTCCATCTTGAAGATTCTCAGACAGGTGCTGCGTCCCTTACTAGCCCTGTTTGAGATAATTTGCTCATCCCTCTAATCCACAGGAGACTGTAGGACAAGCCATCCTTGAACCTTTATTTCTTGAGCTTGACCTATCCAAGTATTTGCCAGGGCTGAATATGACCCGGAAAGACCATCTGTTGAGGCTGTCCTGGATTCTTCAAGATACTTTGTCATCAGAGTTGAAGATACTGGTCGAAGGGCTTACATTGGCTTGGGTTTTGTAGAGAGAAGTGATAGCTTTGACTTTAGTGAGCTCTACGTACCTCACAAGCATTCTGTGTTGATCATTCACTTTTGCTAGATGTTGCTCTGCAGGATTACACAAAGTATTCCCCATTTATTGGTGTCCGCTTCAATTTATCTGACTTGATGTCACAACAGGCGACAGAAGGCCTTGCTGAACCCTCTCGCTGATTCTGCTCAGCCGTCTCCGCACATTCCCACTGGGCCTAAGAAGGATTACAGTCTTAAAGAGGGACAAACATTTTCTATTTCGATACCAGGCCATGCCAAGTCAGTAAACGAAAATAACCTGCTGGCTTCGACAACGGCATCTTCCAGTGGCAGTGGTGCTATTCCTCTTCTCCCTCCGCCTCCAGGCGCTAATAGGAAGCGTTGATTCGTGAATTGATCTACTTATTTCCGGCAGCCATGTCGCGTGAACCCAAGGTTGACTGAAATCGATGATGTTTCGTAAGTTTGACCTTCTGATCTTCGACTCCGCAAATACAGACGTGAAACGTGCACGCATCGTGGGACTTCAGAATGGGATTTTCACAATCCTTCTATCATGTAGCATGGCAATCCACCATCGTCCTGTCCTTTGAACTTGAAGCGGAACAAGTCGCATAGTTTCACGTGACTGGTGTCATCATTTATGTGAACGACCTTTGAGGTTTTCCATCAGCTATTCTGTCTCCTCCACACCATGTTCGCCAGATTTCCACGGACACGACCTACGCGGGCTGTAGTGTCTCTATCCCAACCAAAATGTCGCTCTTATGTGCAACCATCCGTCGCCGATAGGGCCAGTGTTGTCGACGTGCCCTCAACCTACAAGGATGACAACCTCTTTACACCACGACCTGGTGCATATTCGTCAAAACTTTGTGTATCGTACAACTTTTAATCTATGCATAGATATGCTGGGCTTCAAGCTCGGAACTCATAAAGATGGTTCCGTGGAAAATAAAACACGCCCAATCTATCTCGACTTGCAGGCATGTGTCACTATTCCACCTCGTCTTTTGTCTAATTCATGAACAGGCCACAACGCCAGTTGATCCTCGTGTTCTTGATGCCATGTTGCCTTACTTTATCGATCAGTTTGGCAATCCTCATAGTCGAACTCATGCTTATGGATGGGAGGCTGAGCAAGCGGTTGAAACTGGTCGAAAGGTAAGAAAGTAATGCGGAGTAGCAATTGTTGGATCTAACGTTGGTCATTCAGCATATCGCAGACCTAATTGGAGCAGAGCCGAAAGACCTTGTCTTCACATCGGGAGCTACAGAGTCCAACAATATGTCTATCAAGGGTGTTGCCCGTTTTCACAAAGAAAAGAAGCGCCACGTCATTACAACACAAACCGTCAATACTTTCGATGCCTGTCTTATTCAAAAACTGACTAGTCATTCTAGGAACATAAATGCGTGCTTGATTCATGCCGCAAACTCCAAGAGGAAGGATTTGATGTCACTTATCTCCCTGTTCAGCAGAATGGAGTGATCAAACTAGAGGAACTCGAGGAAGCGATTCGACCTGATACATCCTTGGTGTCAGTCATGGCTGTCAATAACGAAACTGGTGTGATTCAACCATTGAAGGAAATTGGTGCCATCGTTCGGAAACACCGGGGGGTGTATTTCCACACGGACGCTGCTCAAGCAATCGGAAAAATCCCACTGGATGTCAATGAAATGAACATTGATTTGATGAGTATTTCTGGCCACAAAATATACGGACCCAAAGGCATCGGAGCTTGTTATGTGCGAAGGAGACCCAGAGTGAGACTAGAGCCCATTCTTAGTGGAGGTGGACAAGAACGCGGTTTGCGCAGCGGTACAGTGCCCACCCCCTTGGTTGTTGGAATCGGCGAGGCAGCTCGCATCGCTCAAAAGGAAATGGCGGTAAGTCCTACCTTCGATGTCCCTACGAATGATGAGTTCTGCGATCCACACGGTGGAGTTTATTGAGCTGAGTGGTTGCTCTTGAACCACTTTTGCACCAGCCCAGCTATGAACTCATTGCAGGGGTGCTGATTGACTGTATCAATATCGTCATTTTTTCATGACACTCACTTTCTTTTGTGCAACCAGAGAGATCATGCACACATCAAAGCACTTTCGGATCGCCTCATCAACAAAATCAACCAACATGTCGAATACGTCGTAAGAAATGGCGATCCCAATGGGTACCCTGGATGCGTCAACTTAAGCTTCTCCTATGTTGAGGGAGAGAGTCTGTTGATGGCTCTTAAGGTGATTGCTCCACGAACGCATCTTTGGGCACGCATTCTCACCTCTTGCAGGAAATTGCGTTGTCGTCCGGTAGCGCCTGTACGTCAGCATCTCTCGAACCATCGTATGTGTTGAGAGCACTTGGTCTGTATACGATCTATTATGAGATCGAAAAAAATCGATTGACGTTTTGTCACAGGTGCAGCAGAAGACATGGCACATTCATCACTCAGGTTTGGTATTGGTCGATTTACCACTGAGGCTGAGATCGATTTTGTTGTGGATCGGATCATTAAAACCGTGAATCGGCTTCGCGAAATGAGGTTTGTTTTCATTATTCACAATGTCCCTCCGTTGGAAGCTGAACTATGACTACTACTAGCCCATTATGGGAGATGGTTCAAGAGGGTATCGATCTCAAATCCATAGACTGGTCCCAACACTGATATGTATGTCCACGACCGAGTATTTTACTACGAATAAAACTTTTCGAATATGCAAACCGAATAAGCCGTTGTGGTCCGTGCCCTGAGAAAATTGGTGGAAGAAAATTGAAACTCAGCCAACTCGAATCCTTGTATTCAAACCACGATGTCCAGGCGACTTTACTTAGGCAGTTAGTGTCTGCCCGAGAATTCCTATGTAGTTACCTGACGGTCTTTACAGGACTTCCCCCTGACACTCGCTCCGAGGATGTGTCCAAGTTTTTCGATGGTTATGGCCGTATTGTTGACGTCCGTGTTATGACTGGTAAGTGTTCCCCAAGCAAGAATTTTTTTTTTCATGGGCTTAGTCAACCACTAGGCTTCGGATTTGTAGAATTCGAAAATCCAAAGGTTGGACAAGTGTACAGGAATAGAAAATTTGGCCAACCCCCTTGTTAGGATGCGGAAGATGCGTTGCACAATTTTAATGGCAAACCTTTTATGGGCGCCAATAAGTGCGGCACTCGTATATCTTAAAAAACAATACAACTAACTTCTTTCACAGCATTGTTGTGGAATTTGCAAAAGAGACCCGCCCTCGACGTGACGTATACGAAGACAGAGGGTATGCAATTTTATCTACAAATTGTCACTTATACTTTCCTTTTTCGGTTAGACCTCCTC
>Ga0307507_10007159_pt1 | contig 16458 bp, 23 predicted proteins | sample 7_EM_MG_FD_207223 | JGI IMG/M metagenome (GOLD analysis project Ga0307507, IMG submission 207223) | Populus trichocarpa ectomycorrhiza microbial communities from riparian zone in the Pacific Northwest, United States - 7_EM | ecosystem: Host-associated > Plants > Roots > Unclassified | place...
AGAGCCAAACGACCCCTAGAAACAAGGACGCCAGGGCCCAAGGACATGACAAGGGAAGTAAGGCGGGAGGGGGAGGGTGCAGCTCACGGAGAGTGCGGGTGCAGCTCACTGAGAGTGCGGAGGTGGTGGATGTTGACGATGAATTCTCATGGTGTTGAGATTTCAATCGCCGGGTGTGTAAGGGAGATGGTTCGTGACCCAAATCCTCTACTCTGAGGGTGCCCTTATATAGGGGTTCTTCCCTCAACCCTAACCCTTCGTGACTCATTCCCTTGTGTCACGTGACTCATGACTCATAGTGAGTCATAGTGTGAAATCCATCAGCTGACTCGTCCGAGTTAGCTGCGCCTTGCCTCGCAACCAATCAAAAACTCATAAAACAAGTCATGTGCCCTAACGGGGTCACATGCGTGAAACCCATGACTCATAACTATGAGTCATGTGCGAAATACATAAACCACATGACCACAATCGTGTGTCATGTCAAAACCACATGACCACAATCGTGCGTCATGTCCAATATCAACCAATAACAATAACCCAATGCCACGCTTATTGCGTCGTCATGTCAAAACCTGTAAGTCAACTAATCTCATAGTGTGAAAGATAACAAACCGATGACTAATAACTATTAGTCATGTGAGAGTCTGCCTTGCTTAGTCACCGTTTGTGACAGAAGGCCAGACGACTACGGATGCGACCGGACAAATTTAGGTTGCTGGAGGGAGAAGCATAGGAGGGGCAGGTCAGAGTGCTGGGTATTGGGAATGGGTACGCCAGATGCTGAGAGACAAGAAAGTAAGGGAGTGGAAGGTCACGGGCAGCGTCAGGACTGAAGGCAGCCGGAACTAGTGTACTGGGTGCACTGGAGTGGGATATGGGCATTGGGGACACCAGACGAAGAAGATGAAAAGAAACGTACGCGGCCAGTCAGGGCGCATGGAATGCATGGAACGCATGGGGCAGACGCATAGGAACGTAGGGTGGATGATTAGGGGGCACAGAACCCATGGGGTGGACCCATCCTGTCCAGACCCGGGTTATGTCCGTCCAGAGGAAAATCATTTTTTGCTGATGTAGCTATGACGAGAGGAGAAGGAAAGAGAAGAAAATAGGTATTTGGATACCCAAATCAGAAGTGGAATAAGGATTGCATTGTACCTGCTGCTAGGAGAGGTGAGAGTAGGATTAGCCAGATTATGACTGGTGTTTTTTTATGGTCCAACTCATGGTCTTTTTTTACCTGGTTTTTCTGATCCTTCTTTTACTAGAGGTGAAGTTACTGGAAAGTCAATTATTGATCTTTATAATCATTATGACTTTCTAGGGATATGGGAGGATGTCAGGGAAAAGGTTGGAGATGAAGAGGTATTTTTTATCATTGACAATGCTAAGACTCACTTGTCCTTTAGGAGATGGCTCAGAGGTCAGGGAATTACTCTTCTGGAAATTCCTGCCTATTCACCAGATCTCAATCCCATTGAAAATGTTTGGTCTCTGGTGAAAGATAAGCTTCACAAGAACTATCCTGAGCTCTATCTCATGAAGGGTCCTGTTGATGTGGTCAAAAAAGCAATAGAGGAGGCCATTACTGATTGTTGGGAACTTCTTGACCCAAAGGTTTTTGATACTTTGGCAGGGTCAATGGTAGATAGGGTGAAAGCAATTATTAAGGCTGATGGATGGTATACTAAATATTAATTTCTACTATGTATTTACATTTTTTTAATTTTCTTTTAGTTTTCATGATGGTGGGGTTGGTGGGGTAGTGGGGTTGCCATGGGCGAGTTTTTCCATCCGTTGATATACGGTTATTTTTATTAACGTACAATACCAACAAAATTATAACTGCAGAGTTCAAGACAGGTTTACGCCATAGGATCTGTTGCGGGCCTTTGGCACTGTACGGTACACATAATACATTATTACCGCTATATAAACAGAAAGAAACCCAGAACGCCTTCGCTGCTACATGAATCGAACACGGGAATACAGACTAGCACTATCGGTGAATGCGAGGGATCATGGTTATGATACATGTTAAAAAAAAAGGGAAAAGAGAAGAAACAGGTATTGTGAGTTCACCTGATGACCCACACACTTTGCGCCGTCCGCCGCCGAAGGTATACCCCCGGTCCAGCTGGGCCCTTCCTCCCTCCATCCTTAAAGATCCCTTTATTTTAGTTGGGGGTTTTTTCGTTTGGTTTTCCTTCCTTTCCTTTCCTTTCCTTTCCTCCCTCACCCTGCCCCAGCTATATCGTACTACGCATAACATCGCCATTACCGCGGTAATTCCAACAACACATTTTCCTAATCCCCCACAATTACAGCTCGTCGGCTCCCCACCTTACACCGTAGTATTCCTCTTCTCTGACAATTTCTTCGTAGCTATATCGCTCTTAATTAGCCCTCCCCTCCCAATCAACCAACCAACCCTTTGATGACAGATATCCAAAAAAGGTAGAGCAGAGCGAAACCTACCGCCCAACCACTCATCACTCTTCCCAACCTGCCCCTCCTTCTCAGCGTAGCCAGCAACCCTCCTCATATCCGCCGCCTGCGGCCCACGAAACCACTCTACGAGCGCATCTATAGCCTCCGTATCGTCATCGTTGGGATCGTTGAATATGCTGATCGGTCGAAGAAGACCGACGTGCTCCATCGCCATGCGGGCGTCTATTAACTCTGCTTGCATGCGGCCGCCGGATTCGGCGAAATTGCGAGTTGTGGTGCCTAGGAGGGTGAGGTAGCGGGCAAGGAGGTCTAGAGATAGTGTTAATTGGAAGTAGAGCGGAGGGGAAAGGTTGGGGGGAGGGGAACCTGTGAACGCGTCGACGACGGAGGGCTTCGCTGCGGTTATGCCGGCGGAGCGCAGGGTTTGTGCGGCGGATACTCGGAGGAGTGTGAAGTAGACTTCCGAGTCTGTCATATTTCTATTATTTTATTCACACTTTTTTTTTTTCTCTCAAAAAAAGGGCCCGCTCAATGGTGCTTGGGTTTCCTTTTCCTTCCCTTCTTGTGGTGTGTGATGGTAGGGGAACGGATGGGGGGTGAATTAGGTAGGCTGGCTCGAGATATGTTTGTTAAGAGTGAAATATTTCATTGGGTGGGTAGTGGACAGCAATGAGACAAGGAGATGTGGCGGGAGGACACACCAGCTAAAGCCAGTCTTGTCACGTGACCAATCCACTCTAGCCCGATAGTGGCGCAGTCCTCGAGCACTTGGCGATTCATAAAGTATCGTATTTAGGGCCTGTTTGGATGCGACGGTTCCGTTCCGTTGGCCGATACAGTACAAATGACCGTTTCCTTCTGTTTCAAAAAGGAGTAAACAGAACAGCCGTTTGGCACAACATAGCAACCGTTCTGTTTCACACCAAAGGTAAGTGAATGGTTGCCTTGTAGAAATGGTTGATCGTTCATGACAACTGTTTCTCCAGGTCACAACGGAACGGTTGCCACTTCTTCCATTTTTGCCTTGGGACATCTTGGTGCCAATTCATCTGAATACTTTATGAATCGCTAAGCACTGTACCGTACTAGCAGACTCCTGATGTTTTAGACCACTAGCTAGAAAGCCCTTATCTGCTAGACTGGTCCGACTTTTTCTGGGCCGAGTCTGATCTGGGCAATTCTCATGTGTACTATTACATAGCAACAATAATAGCCAGGTGCCAGGTGATTGAGTGACTGCTAGTGATGCGGATATTAGCTCTCTAAAAAGTCAGTTTATTGTGAAATCCAGGCAGCTATAATACTTGTAAGTATAATACCGGTATTTATCTCTCTCGATAAACTTGAACAAATACTACTCCTTCTTAATCTGGTACCAATACTAAAGCTTCAAACTTAAGTGTAACTGCTTTTTCTTACCAGTTCAGAATGGGTCCTTTCCGGCTACAGATAATTGAATGGAAATATATTATATTTCTACTTGGTATTGGGGTACCTGAGTGAACACCTTTGTCTTTTCGGCGTGATTGGTACCTTACAAATATCATCCAATGCGATAAGGGCAAGATTTTAGTTTATAGGCATACCCTAATAACTCTACCTACCGTACTCTGTATTATACAAGTAACTATAAACCTCTTCCACTCTATCTTTTTTTTTTTCTAAAAAAAAAAACAAATTCAGATACGTTTCTATAATACAATGTAGTATCTTGAAGGGACACATAACACCGTCACAAGAATAGTAAGTGAGAACTCTGCCTAAAATAGGATTTTATTATTCACCTTTAACACAGTACTGGGCCTGTCGGGTTATGTCTTACTAGGTTACCTCAGTGCCCTATTATATGAATGCCTGTACACTTCTCACCTGAACTAAATATTCACAAGTTGAGTAAGAGCGTATGATCTATACCTATTATACCTCGGACACATAGGTCATCTCGCCTTTATTAAGAAAACAGCTTTTACAGTTCCAACAAGCGCATCACAACTTGCTTGCATCAACCAACCGTCACCTATTCTACAATCCATTATCGCACTGTAATCAGGCACTACAAGAACCTCCTCTCTCCCTCAAATAAACGAAAAGAAGAAAAAAAAGGTAAGAGAGAGAGAAAGAGACAAGCAAAGCAAAAACACAACCACCGTCGTAGATAGCCACGACCCAATTTCCCTCTTCCCATCTTGGCGCCAAACCCTCCATCTTAGTCACCCTATAGCACCAGTAAGCAGTAGCGCCAGCTTGACCACAATCTACCGGTGGTCAGACCCCACCTAAAGAACCCTTCGAGCATGCATATGTTATACTCCCGCCACGGCACAGTATCATGCATAAGACTCCCACAGCTATATACGCCACTGGAAATGATCCCGGATTCTGGATCGTGAGCGGCATTAACGAAAAACTCTTCTAATATCACATTGCATATGCACCCGGATGGTATTTACTAGTACAAGCACACTGGTCAAGTACAGTACAGTCCACATGAGATCTCGGAATACTTCTGGACTATTGGTGTGCTACTATCCCACTACTTGGCCATTTAAAAAGTCTTCGGAGGCTTTTGTGCCAGAAATGCGTACTGATAAATGCAGAGTTGTCCGGAGACTTTTTAAATGGCCAAGTATACCGTGTCAATCAATCAGTGGATAATAGTAATATTGGTATGATAATACGATAATAACAACAAACAAAACAAATAAATAAAAGCAAATTCGTAACAGGGCATGGGGTTTTTTTAAAAATAAAATAAAATAAAATAAACACAGCTTAGTTATCAGCACTACCGCTACCCTCCCCACCCGTACCCTTACCAAACTTCTTGGTGATAACCCCCTCCAAGGCATCATTAACCTCATACTCCTCCACCACCGCTCCGAATCTAAAATTAAACCACCACACCAATCTGTCAGCAAGAAAGAAAAAAAAGGTATGAGGGTATAGGGTTGTTCATGGAGGTGTGGCTCCAGACACCTATGAAGCCATATATATACGCATACGTACCCGTGACACTTGACCTTATCCAAGAGGGTCTCCTCGAGCGCCTTGAAGTCCGCTATTTCGAGCTCGGCGAATCTTTCGTGTCTCGTGACGAGAGCCCATACACTGATTCTCACACCACTCGCTCGGGTTATTTATTTGTACATTGTGGAGAAAAATCATTCAAAAGATATGAGAAAGAAGAGAGAGAAAATTCAAAAAAAGATCTCCTTTGATCTTTTGATTTGATTGTTTTTTCCTTTCGATTTCTTGCCCCCTTCCCTCGAAGAGATGGTTTTCATTTCCAACGCCGAAAAAAGAAAGAGATATTATAAAAAAGCACGCACACACCACATAAACTCCGCATGGACAAGAAAGAATCGTTGTGAAAGAAGGTCAAAACGAAAAAATTAAAAATGAAAACAGAGGAAAACAATAGAGTAAAATAGTATATAACTTTAACTTACGCGATTGGCGTCAATTCTCCATCCAACTCCAGTCGATTGGATAAATTAAACAATACTGATAATTCACTTGTTCCCACATCTAAGGTCTTACTACCCAACGGTATCTCGGCGTGGCGTAAAACATGGCTCTGAGAAGGGCACGAGGCCATCAGCGCATGTCCGTGGAAATCAGACGTAGAGTTCGTCATAGCACTGGTAGTCAATATTTGGATGTGGTCCATGCACGGCTTTTCCAGACTATTCGTGTCTTAGCAGTTTACCGGTCAGCTTCTCTTTTTATCCGCATCCGGACTGAAAAAAATAAGGCCATAGGGGGAGCTTGGGCTTTGTAGGACCGGGGCACGCATGTTCCTTCTACAAACAATACCTGGGTGGGGGTCACCATAGGTCTACAATGTTGCCAGTGGATATACCGAGATAAGCCATATCACTGCAGGATTCTATTGAACGAGCCCGGAGTGGTACGGATTATTTCTGTACTCCAAATCACAACACCGTACCATCCCCGCCCCATAATTTGGTACTGGATATTTTGGGTTGGGAACCGAAAAAAGAAAAAGAAAAAGGGGAAGAGGAAATGTACGATATTGAAAACACAAAACATCATAGGAAGAGCAGAAAGTGCTTACGCCAGAACAAAATCGATTCCAATCTCATCGTAAGTTGACCCAAACCTCGCCACTTCTGGTGCCTGTCGGTACTCATCGTGCCGTGGCTGCTGTCCAACATTTGGGGAGACGTTTTGAAAATCGTAAGGAATTCCATGAGCATCAAGAATAGCTCTCAGTCGTCTATTCTCCTCCATCATTGCGGTCTTCTCTCTGGTGATCACTGTGAATGCTTCTCGTAGGCTGGCTTGGTGTAAGGCTTCGCGATACTCCATCTCTGTGGAAGTAAGTGGGGACGTACCGAGCAACCTCCTCCTCGATTGTTTTGATATACCGTTCCTTTCGCTCGCGGTGTGTTCTAAAGGGCGAGGAAGTCGGGAGTCAGCAGGTTTTGGACTCATGTTCGCTAGTACTGGAGGAATGGAGGAGATTGCTTGGGAATTGAAAGTAACAAAATGTGGGAAATGGGGGAGATTTATATATTTTAAAACACACCTTTGCGCTTGCCTATTCAATTCTTGACGCCTTGTCATAGCAGGCTTTGAGTCCGGTTTTGGTCCACGGCGTTTTGGTTTCTCCCCGTCTGTGCATCAAATCGCATCGTTAGCAAGTTGACAAATACTTTTTGCAGTTATCCAGAGCAATTTGTGGCACTTGTGGCCATTCGTACGCAGAGACATTCATTGTAAAGCAACAATGCAACAAATCTCTCGGTGTTAGAATGATTTGGAAGAGCATCCCGCTAGCGCCAACCTTGCAGGGAGGAGTGAGACACAACTGGGGGCTCGGATAGAGAGCGGAACAGTCAGGACAACGAACCCTTATTCCGCGATGACCCAATCTTAAGGAACTCGAAGTTAAATCTGGATGAGGATCCTTCTGGCCCTACAGAAATAGTTTTTGTTAGCAATAGCTTTATTCTAATCCTGCCTTTCTATCGAACTGTCCCGGAAGAAATATTCTCCCGAATGTCAGAGTAAAAGAACATTATCCCTACTCACGTTCTGCAGGACTTGCTCCATCCGAGCCTGGAGACTTCGATTGCGTGCTGTCGCGGAAATGGCTTTGCACGTGAGGGGGGAGGTTGTTGAAATCTACGTCTCCCATTGTGGCAAGTATTGATAAGAGCTGTGGCGGCCAGAGTCGTCCACTATCCGATACAGTGTAGAGCCGCTAAGAAATAAAGTGACAGTTGTTGGTGTCGGCCGGTTTTTTACCGAAATGATTTGGAATTATTTGACCCAGATCCCAACTGAGAGGAAGAGAGGCTGCAGAGCTTGCTAATCAGAAGAATCACAAGCCCCCGTAAGGTGTGTAGCGTGTTTATATGAATGAGTATCGTATGTCCTTGAGACTTGCTAGTCGTCGAGTGTGGGGAGCGGGGAGCTTTCGAAGTGCTTGGAAGTCTAATGCGATGCTGATGCAGTTCTTTTCCGAGATTGACTAGAAGTGTCAAAGCTGATTTGGCCGGAGAGCCTGGTCAATAAGTAGCTGAGGATTTTAATATCGAACGGCCAAGTAGAACTCTTTAGACATCCCACACCTTCTCTAAATTTTCCCTTCTTCGATTGGAGCCTCACCGGAACCTTAAATATACCGCCGGCACAAACGCCTCTGCTTTGAGGGATTGACGAGAGGGCAAGGCCAGGGATGTAGGAGAGGTGGTAGGTCAAGGTCAAGCGATGTTCGCCTCTCTCTGCCCCTCAGCCTTGGTGATGGGGTAGGGATTGTTAATGAGGGTGGGAGGAGGGTGGGGGGTGTGATTGAGGGGGATGGGTGAAGAGGGAGGGTATCTACGAGAGGGGTGTAAGTCGGAACACAAGGGCGACGATGCGAGCGATGCGGGCTCATGCGGGCACTGTACTCGAGTAGCACGGTATTCATGCTCCCCCAATAATCCCCCCTCCCACGCCTGTCACACACCACAGCCCAAACAAGTGAGCAAGTGTGACTCGCCCGTTACTGGTTGGTTCCATTTTGTTCCCTCTCACCTATACTCATATAGTAACGGTACTTCAAACCCCCATGCCTCCTCCCTCACCTCCAATTGTTCTCCGAGAACTGAGCGCGGCAGAAGCTATGCGGGTCGACAAATATTTCCTCTCTTTTGGCGATCGAGAAGCTCGACCGGGAAGAAGAAGGGCCGAATTCAAGTGCGAGCCAAAACGAAGAACCCCGCCGTGACAATTATCGGCTCAGCTATTGGCACACTACCGTCAGCTCTCACTAAAAGAGGCGATGGCCCTAACCGAATGGGATCGGGGGCATTTACGCCGCATTGACGCTTCAAGAGCCTCATAGCCGAGAGGGGCAAATCAAAATCAAGCTCTCTCGGCAAACGCTCTTCCATGATGCTTGGTCTCAGCCACAGTCAAGCGAAACTGAGAGAGACGGCAAAATAGAAAACCCCGAAAGAGATGGGGTCGGGATCTAAATTGGAAGGAGAGGCGTGTATGGAGACTGAGTGCCCCGAGGGCATTTTGTACCAGTCCATTTGTATCAGAGACAAAACTTGCCTGGTTTTCGAGTAGATGCCCGGTGGTGCACTGCCGCCAGTTGTTCCCGAAAATTTACCCCATTTCGCCGTATTTTTGGCCGCAACCTTGTAGGTGAGATGTTCTATCGCAGGCAGGAGAAATAGGTCCAGGACCTATGAGAATTATCATTCATGGGCTACAGTTCTGCTTGTATTTTGGAGAGCGTCAGACGGAGGTTTCTTTGTCGAGCTGTTTTTAGCTGTGAAGGCCTTTGCTAGGGTTAGATGAACTATGCTTAGCGCTTTTTGACGCGCAGCCTCGAAAGCCTATCAAAACACGGATTACCAGCGGAAATGTTCATCCACTGGGAAGGTTCCTGGTACCACACTTATCATAATAATCGCGGAACACCCAAGTGCCGGTGCACAGTCCCCACTAACTAACTTAGGTTCGGATTACTGAGATTTGACCAATCAGTAACGGCTATGTACAAGTACCGGTATTTGGGCAGGATAGTAAAGAATTTGGATGTTCAGCGATTGTGTGATGCTTGCACTGTACCCCAGTCTTCCCAGACTGGTACGATAATGCGAGACAAGAAACCAACCTCTAGCCAAACTGAAGGTGTTGTCAGAGGTCATCGGAGGTTCCCATGGTAAGCACCGCCCAGCAACCAGTTCGGAGCAACTAGTGAGAGTTACCGTACACCTGTGCAATACCGTACCATACCCCATGCAATCCAGACCGGCGATCTAATCACCTACGGGTCCATCCATCACCACCAGTGCCGCATCACCATCATTACCACCGTCCACATCAACATTTTCTTCTCTCTCAGCTGATATGGCCAACCCACCGTGCCCTCGATTAAGGTTCGAGAAACCCCCCCCCCCCCTTCCAGGGCTCTTGTGGGGAATAGGATGAGCAGAAAAAAAATCAAAAATTAGCTATTATAGATTTCATTATTGTTATTGTCAGCGCTCGTAAGGACTCCCCGCCTCGCACCCCGAAAGTTAGACGGACGGCTAGCCCACCACATCAGCCCATAATGGCCTAATTCAGCGCGACACTGGAAACCCTCCTTTTCTTCCTTTCTTTCTGTTCCTTCGCTTGAAATGGTCTATCCAAAGTCCGGCTTGACCCTTCTAAATCCATATAGCGAACGGAGAGCTTAACTCCCCCGAAAAGGAAAGTAGTATAGAGTGATATTGCTGCTAGAACCCATATCGAGACGCGCGCTTTTGTCACCGTACGCAACCTATATTGCTTTCCTTTTCTTTCTTTCTCTTTTTCCTGTGCCATTTCCTTCATAGAGACATGTCCCCCCGTACCGGCTCGGTCGGTGTGATAGCCCTATCCTCCTTCAAGCACAGTACTAGTGGGGAAGGGATAACTGTGTCAGGTTGACAAGGGACCGGCGCCAGTCATCCAGATCCAAGTTTATTGCAATTTGATCTTTATTATTATAATATTACAAAGTATTATTATCACACTTGCAGAGGCCGAATGGATTCGCTTAATGCTATCGGGGTGACGCATTACGGGTAGGTGCTTATGATATACCCGCTGAGCCTCGATGGAAAAAGAAAATTGCATAAGAGAAATCAACTATCCTATCCTTTTCCCTTCTTTTATTTGATTAAGAAGGTATAGCATAAGTAGATCGTTTTCGTGGGGAAACGGCATTAGAGCTCTCACTACCGGTACCCAGCTGTTACTAATATAGACGAATCTAGATGTACTATTAGAGATGAGCCTATAGGACATTAGCGTCTAGGATTGCCTTATTTATGAAAGTCAGACCAGATCAGTCTAGTACAGTTCCATACATACAGAGCCTCAGCCATGCCAACAGGGGCGACCTCCGTACTCTATTAACAGCTGGGATGACCGTTTGCTTGGGCCGAAGCCCAGTAACTCTACCGGTAGTAGAGAGCGATGGGGGCGGGTGAATGGGAAGAAGAAAATCAAAATGAACAGGCACCTGTGCGACCAAGCAGGCAGCAGAGCGGAAAAGATCTAAAAGTGGAGCGGCAAAAAAGAGCCTCGTCCACGAGGGAAAAAGAAGAGACGCCTTACACCCGCTGCCTCAGATCTGGGACGCTTTAGCAATGGTAGTGGTGGTGTCCTCTTCCACTTCCCCAGCAATCGTTTTCGGCAGGATTTATAAGGGTACCGAGAGGAACAGATGAGAGTTTCCTCCCCCCCCCCTTACTCCCCCCCGAACCATATCGCCTGCCAACCGCGGTGATGCAAAAGTTCATATGAATGAGTCCCTTCATCCTAATCTAGAAGTAGGACCGAAAGAAAGAAGAAGACGTTGTGGGAAAGTGAACTTCCGGAAGGTAGGGTGGTTGGTGGCCCAGTTAGATACCGGTACCGGTATTTGGCCCTTGAAACAATCCGAGGGGACTAGCACACGGCGGACAAGCGTGCTGGGGGAACTAACAAAGAGATATCAAACTACGACCAACCACACCGTGCCATGCCACTGAGATGAGGCAAAAAGTGTAGGTGCAGGCGTTGTAGAAGTGAAGGAAAAGGCGGAGAACACTTATGCGCTGCAACGGTCGACAGTCTTCACCGCTTTGTCGAGTATTACAATGGCTGCGGGGCAGGTGGGGTGTCACAATGGGGGGGGGGGGCAGCAGGGGGAGTATGAGGGAGGGCAGCGTATGCAGGGGTGCAATCATGAAATTGTGGGGGAAAGACATAAATCCGTTAGAGTCGCGTTCGTGTCCCATGCACCGAAAACCTGCTGTGTCTCGTTAAATTTAACAACCACACCCTCGTCACTGATAATCACTCGGGATTTCAAATGACCACTAAAGTGCCTATGTTTTCTCTCGACGGGACCCACCACCACCACATGATGAAGCCCCTGCTTAGGAATACATCACTTACTAAGTTGGGGTTCCCCTCCTGTCGAACGCTCCATCCCCGAAAAAGAAGTGAATAAAATATAGTACTATAAAATAAAAACTCCCGGCCGGAAGTGCGGCTCTTTTTAAGCCCTTGTCAACAGCAGGGAACTCCCCCTCTCAGCGCTTGTGCTTTCCGTGACCACTCGCAGTGTGCCTTCGTTAAGAGGGTCGGTTTATGTTGAGCGCTTTTAGCCCCATCCCTATTCAATTGCCGCCCCGATACTTGCATCGCAGACGGGGATTCTATTCTCGGGAGGCACAGTTGAGGACAGTGGGTGATCATCTGGTCTATCGAGCGGGAGCCGCTTAAGACATGGCCTGGAGGGAAGCGAAAATTGCCAGGGGCGCTGAAGGTGAGGGAGGGGAATTTGGAGAAAATAGTGCTGCTATTCTCTTTTTTTGCAAACGATGATTCGACTAAGTTAATAGAGGACGGACGAAAGAAAAAAAGGTAGGATCAGTTATACACCAGCTCCAATCCCACCATCACGCCATGCAAACCTCTAGTTCTCCAATAAACCGTTTCGTACGAGCGGGAACGATGAGCCCAGTCAGCCTAGAACTGCGGCTCAAAGATCGGCGTAGCTTATCGGCCGTCTATATTAGCCCTGGCTGACCACTCTTCTTGGCAGACAACCAAGTACGTACTCTTGCAAGGATGAAAAAATCGGAAGAACTGATCAGGGGTCCTATGGGGTACCGGTAGTGTGAGGATAGTCGGTATAAATGGAAAATAATGAGTTCTGGCAGACACGAACAACTCAGAGTGGATGCCTAACACATTATCTCACCAATTATAAGATATCCCAAGCGAATAATTAAAAACCAGCCCCATATAAATTGCCCTATAGAGATTACCTAGAGTTCCCGGAAGCCCCCCAGAATTTCTAAAATTCATGTTTTAGAGAAAAGTGAGCACCAATGCAGTTGGTTTGGGTTTCTAATTTCTACAATCCTGTGTTTCTCTCAGCAGCGCTTATCTACAAGTATTGATCAACACAAATTCTTGTTTTGCTACTATAAGTTTTCAGATTTTTCATCCCTGCCCGAGTACAAGCTACAATCGGTGTAACACTGGACGTTCAAGAACTTGGTATGCACAGCAAACGACGGGTGACACGCACATCTGCCCGAGATAGGGGAGCTCTAGAGAGCCTCTGGCGGTTACAAGAACTTGGCAATGAGGCGGCAATTCGGGGGATTCAGGAATAAGATCGGAATCGAATAGGCTAAGGACATAGCATTCCCCAAAACGGCATGAGGGGGACGTGGGTGTGGGGGCGGCAAGTGCTCATGACGCCAGAAAGGAATCGAACATTCCGACGAACGCTCATAAAGTGCAGAAGAACGGAGTTAAGAGTCAAGGCCTGTGGGGTGTAGTCTTTTACTAGATCCGAATCCGAGGAAGGGTGGGAGGGATGGGGAGATGGAGGGAAGGAAGTTGCTCTATCGTGGAACATGCTTTGGTTTGCCAGATCTTCAAGCACGTGTGTAGTCTGCGAGCTACCAGTAAGTCACCGGGTGCCACGTTTTACAATATCATAGCTATTAGGGGTTAAGCGGGAATAGCGCTAGTTGGAGGCTCGGACATGGGTGAGAGCTTGACTTCATACCTAGTAAGTTAATCTCAAGCCTTCGGACGGCAATCGACAGGGCACCCTCACGAACCACCAGACGACGACACACCATAGCATAACCACCGGAGTCACTGCGGGTATGGTATCGAAAAAAAGAGCTTACCAGCCCTTCTGACTCCTCCCATGGGGCATCACGCATCCACACCGTATCCCCTCATATCGCGACTCCTAGGTATCTAACCCCTCGATCCCCCGTCCCTCCACCCACCTCACGCCGTTCGCTGAGCCTGCCACACTACACACCGTGCCACAAGGTAATACAAACAAAGGGCGGAAACCTAAGCCTCCCTCAATGCAAAAAAACGGGAAGGGAAAACCGCCGCCTCGGACATTTTCCTGTACTTTGATGGTTAACTCCGAGGACCGCTAGGCCTAAGGGTCTGATGCTAGAATTGTCCATTCTAACGTGGCAGCAAGCCAAGAAGAACGAGAGAGAGGCGGAAATAAGCTTTTACACAAGTCCCGCACAGTTGCAATGGTTGAGGGTATGTAAGGTACCACGATGTGAGACAGGACTAAGGCTAATAACCGTTGCTTCCAATCGCCTACTCGAGTAGTCACCGTCCTATCATTGGCTGGCACCTCCGCGAGGCTTGGCAAATACTGCCAAGTGGTTTTTGGTTGATTTGCACTGAGCTTTGATGGCAGGCCGTGCCAAGACTCCCCGAGGGTGCTCCACAGTCTAACACTGCTGCTTTAGGTAATATATTGGTGTATTGCTTAGCCAAAGCTTTTTCTCCTTGCGAGCACCAACTCCCGAAACTTGCCCAAGTTTTGACCACCTCCCTAAAAATGAAATCTGTGTCAATTCTCTACATGGCCCGTAGAAGGAACGAGCAAAATAGTAACGCGCCTTGTCGTTCATCGGGATGTTGGGAAGGATTGGTTCTCACGAAGGCTGATTCTGAGACGCTGGCATCCAGCTAAGGAAAACCAGAGCGGGCCTCTTATATCGTGTTATAGGGGTGCAGTAATACTCTACGATAACACCATCATATGACAACACAACACCAAGCATTCAAACTTGAGATGACCACAGCAACAGTAAAGTCCCCTAGATTGATCAATATCTAACTTGCAACTTTACACTGCATTACACTACGATAGCACTTACACCACGTATGGATGGATGGGGCCACCCCCAACCAACATCCTGGGTACTAAGCTGCTAAAACTTTCCTATTCGGCCTCTTTATTCACTCTCTCGGAGAGCCCAATATGGGCATCATACGAAACTAGGCTTTATCCTTTTTTTCCCCTTTTAGCAGGGCCATTACCATCTTGCAGACTCCGTCCTACCCATCCAATATCCATGTCCCCGCTCCACAAGCCCCATCCATCCATCCATCCATCCTCAGAAAGAACACCTATCCGGTATAATTTGTGGGGATTTCGGTTGCAACGCGGAATTTTCGGACACACACACCTCGGTTACAACGGCATTTTGCCAACACATCACTTTCCTCCGGTATAGTAAGAGTTTTCACCTATCTTGCTACTCCACCCCCTCTTTCCAAAATACCCTCCCTTAGGTGGTGTGACCAATAAGGTCCCACTATTCTAAGGCTTCCAAACACTTTGAGAAACAAGCCGCCGGCCAAAAGACCAGCTTGCTATCACCATGCAGAACGCTCCCGCCCTCCCTCACTCCAGGGCACACTCCGCAACCCCTCCAGTCAGCCCCCAGAGGGATTCCCCTCGCCTCCTACCACCAGGCTCCCCCCTAGGCGTGTCTCTTGAGAGCAAACTACCCATGATTGGCACCTTCAGGCACACTCACAACTGCCCCAACAAACTAGTCGACATCGGAAAACGGATAATCCACCCCGACACCACTTTCTCCCAAGCCCGCGAAGCCCTAGGGTGCACAAATCTGTGCCACATACAACTAGCAAAGCCCCGGAACCCCCAAGACCCATAGCCGCACCCACCCCAGGCTTCAAATCGGCCCTCTCAAAAATCTTCGGGGACCACAACGTCGAGGACGTCGAGCCTCAAGCCCTCGCGGAAATAGCCGCCCTCCCCTCCTCCTACCAGCCCACACAAGAATCAGCCATAGCGGCAGACCCAGCCTCGTCCCCCCCCCTAGACATGATGGAACACTCCCCCACCACCACACCCTCACCCGATATCCTGGTACCTCACACCCAGAGCACGGACGGGGAGAGCACACAGGACACGGCCATGACTCTCGGAGGGGGCCAAAACACCGACGGCACAGGAATAGGGGACAGCATTCACGCACCCGACTCCAGCCTACCCGAAGAGAGAAGGGTTAGATTCTCCTCTCTCCCCCCACCACATAGGCCATCCACGATTCCAGGCACGGACTCGGGAAATTTCACTCCGGAAAAAACCCCATACCAAAGACACGCCAACGACCTATGGAACCTGGCACAGCAGTCCGCTGCTATGGCGAAGGACAAGGGAAAGAACGCCACCCCCCTAACAGCAACACCACCACAGCGGCAGACCACTACGCCCTCCTCCTCCTCCCCCTTCACCAACACCACCAATACCACCAATACCCCCAACACCCCCAACCCCACAGGCATACCACAAAACGTCCTGGACGCCCCCATTACCCACGCCGCCATGCTCACTATCATGGCCGACATGGAAAACAGATTCGAACTCAGGCTCAGAGCAATGGAAAACCGCCTCCTAACTGGGAGGAACGCCGTTGGCAACAACAACAACAACCCCAGACCTCAACAACAACAGCAACAACAACAACAACGGAACCCCAACCCCAACACTGTCCAAATCCTCCAACGACCAACCGGACACAACAACAGCCCTAAGACCCCAACAGCAAACAACAACCGGGACAATATAGCGGGGCGCCCCGCCCGCGCCGCCCCGCCCCCCCCCCCCCCCCCCCCCCCCCCCGCCACCCCCCCGGCCCG
>Ga0307507_10007160_pt1 | contig 16457 bp, 18 predicted proteins | sample 7_EM_MG_FD_207223 | JGI IMG/M metagenome (GOLD analysis project Ga0307507, IMG submission 207223) | Populus trichocarpa ectomycorrhiza microbial communities from riparian zone in the Pacific Northwest, United States - 7_EM | ecosystem: Host-associated > Plants > Roots > Unclassified | place...
TACTACTGGGGGTTTTCAAAGTTAAAAGTGTGGAAAAAAATTAGCTTACTTTGTCGTTTCATGTAAGCTTGGCACACCCCAGAACAGCTAACTTACCATTACTTTAACCTACCATACCATACTTTTTTTTCAGGTATGTACGGAGGCCCAGAGGTCTGTAACTGCTGTAAAATTCTGTTTAATCAAACTCTACCAGAACCCAGAAACAATACCCCAAGGCAAAACCAAAATTTAAAAAATTGAAGAATACTCTTAAAATCTAGTAGCTGATTCTACTAGTGGCTACCTATGTTTCTGGGCAAACATCTTGCAACTTGGACTTTTGGTTAATAAACAGCTTTTTTACCAAGGTTTGTAAAATCCCTCGTACTCTCTACACTTTACTTCCAGTTACCTTTATGCATTCAAATATGCTACTCAAACTGTAAGAACACTATTGGCTCACACCATTAAGTAACCTAATGCAACTTCGGGCGCTCATTCATTACCGAAAAGTTATTTTTTAACTTTGAAAACCCCTACTGATACTACGATACGATACTTAGCACACGACCCTTTTTTTCATTATTCGAGTTTTTTGCCGTGTGGGGGTTAATGATGTATATACCCGTGACTATGATATGGCGCGGTATCGGTATAATATCCTCGCTGATGCGTGGTGGATCCTGGTATGATATTCGAGATGTTGGATAGGCTTTGAGGGGTATGATATTTGGGGAATACTACTACTCTAGGAGCCCTATGTACTGTATGATACGATGCAAGCGTTTTTGCAGTGGGAATTTCCGTTCCGGCGTTGGGTGCGGTGTAGATGTTTATGTATATATGTATGCTAACATGGCACTACCAGTAACTGGCCAGCTATCAGAGTAGGAACGCTTGCACCCGTCCGTGAAACGGTGATTGTACTATACAAAATGCTACCATGGTATCATGGTATAAATGTGACGTTCCGAAGCTTAATCCCGTCCTATTGATGTACACCCCACCCACCGACCCTATTCATTCATCCATCACGCCCCGCAAAAACCACGGAATATAGGTACTGTACAACAAGCTGCAACCGCAAATCCACTTTTGAATGACTAGTGACAAAAGAAGGAAACGAGAAAAAGAAAGGGTATTTCCAAACACCACCCACCCATAACCAACCACCCGACGCAACTTAGCGTAATGTAACGTAACCATGCTAACATTAATATGGAAGAGTAAGAAAAGGAAAAAAGCCAGACCAGAACCAACCAACTAGACCGAACAATCGCAAATCGTCGCAAACGGGGGGAAAAAAAGAACAAAGCATGGGGGAAAAGGAAAGCTACAAGAAAAGACAAATATATATACCACTTCAACAACTCAGGCCGGCCCAAGCCAAGCCAGCTATTATCGCTCAGTAGAACCCCACCTCCCCCGTAACCCCTCGACCCACCGCCCATACAATACGTCCGCCAAAACTGCGTTCACGCCTTTCCCTTCTGCGGTCTCTTCCATGCCAACGCTAGCGCTGCTCCCACCCCTTCTTCTGCCTCCTACACCACCGGCCCCGGCTCCGGATACGACGCTACTCCGGCGCTTTCTCCTGGCCAGTGGTGAGCCCGTAGCTGCTGGGCTGCTGGATAATAGTTCCGGTGCTTTCGCTGGGGTTGCTTTCGGAGCGGTAGTAGGAGGAGGGGGGGAGAGTGGCGACTGAGATGTAGGAAAAACGAGTGCATTGAGGGCAGGGTTCCGCTGGAGTTGGTCGAGCATAGAGCGGAGGAGAAGGATACTAGCTTCCGGGTTTACTTCGTTTAGTGAGGACCATGCCGACGATAGGCGGGCGGCAGCAAGGTGTTCCTGCGGGGTTGCGGAGGTATTTGTGGTCAATTGTGCGAGGGAAGTGTGGATTATGGTATTGTAGAGGCTTTGCGCATCTGAGGGTTGGGGGGTAATGCCCGTCGAAGCGGTACTAGAAGACGAAGCGGAAGAAGAGGTGATAGCATTGCCAGGTCTGTTGTTTTTCTCAGAAACTCTTCTAACGGGGCGTACGGTCGATGTGGACTTTGCTGTGTGGGATTGCGGTTCCGGGGAGGGGGAGCGGGAGGGGTCGTTGTGGAGGACTTGGGACTCCTTGGTTATGTGTCGGTGGTGGTGATGGTGGTGGAGCTGCTCACGGCGAGCAGAATTGGGGCTTGCATTTGGAGGGCTCCTCCTCCGGGCTGTCCCTGCACGAGTCGGTTTCGATGGTGATGGTGATGGTGAAGCTACGCGCCGACTAGGGCCTGTATTTTCGCTATGAGGGGCTGAGTTGAGGGCTAGACTCTGTAGAGCGACGCTTATGGGGATCTCATCAAAGTCTGAGGAGTTCGAAGAATTGGATACGCTCCGGCCTCCTCTTATCGTTTTAAAGGCTTGGTGACGGAAGGTGGAGTGTGGGTTTGTTCTTATGGTATCAAAGTCCCAGTCTTCGTCTACCTGAAGTGCCATTGTGTTCCTACCCCACAACCATTAGCATATGCGTGAGCTTGGTAAGGAATGTTAGAACAAACATTGTAGCTTGGTACAACTTTGGATGCACTTGTCTACCACCCTGACTTCCCACCCACTTTTGTTTCCTCTCGATCAAGTCCTGTAATAACTGTGTCCTCCCAGCATTCCTGATAAACTTGTGCCTCAGCAACTCCTTCGCGCTAGCCCTCTTGATAGGATCCTTATTCAAGCACTTTTCCACAAAGTCTTTGAAATCCTTAGACCACCTATTCCCCTCTAGCCTCGGCGCTGGCTCCTTTGGGATCAGAAATAACACTTTCATCGGGTGGATGGCTGCGTTAGGCGGCTCCCCTTGTGCGAGCTCCATTGCGGTGATCCCAAGCGACCAAATATCCGCTTTGAAATCATAACCCGTAGTCTGGGAGATCACCTCCGGCGCCATCCAGAAGGGGGTCCCGACAAATGTGTTGCGCTGGGATTTGAGGTTGCTGAGTTGTGCCGCCACGCCAAAGTCCGCGAGCTTGACTTGCCCGGTACCGGAGAGAAGGATATTGGCCGCTTTGATGTCGCGGTGAATCTTGTTCTCTCGGTGGAGGTAGTCTAGTCCTAGGAGGAGCTCTCGCATTAGGATGGCAATGTGGGCTTCGCTGAAGGGACCGGGTTTTAACAGATCGAGGCAGGACCCGCCGGCAAGGTATTCCATTACTGCGCGACATTAGTATTAACAATTCCTCCCATGCTATGCCAAAAGCGCAAATAGCATACCTATCCATAACTTGTACCCTTTGACAAAACTCCCGTAATACTGGGTGACAAAAGGACTAGCGCAAGTGCTCAGCACAGAGATCTCCTGCTGGATCTCTTGAATGTCATCCTCGCTAGACTCCAGATCAATCTGTGGAAAATGAAGCGGAAACTCTCAATTAGCTCTCGTCGCCTCCTTCTATTCCTCAAAGGGAAAGGGTGAAACAAACGTGTTTAATAGCAACCACAGTTCCAGACTCCTTTTCTATCGCCTTGAAAACAGTGCCAAAGCTCCCACCTAAAAGTGAACGTTAGTCATGTATCCGTGCATTCGTCGGGAGTAAGGTGGGCGTATAACTCACTCCCCAACTCCTCTAAAACCTCAAATTTTGACGCCAAACCCGCCGCCATAGCGACAATTCAATGAATCAAATAAAATACAACACCTCGATTAAAAGACAAAGTGTAATATCGCAACGAACGAAAAGCGGTAGAGAAGGAATAAGAAGAGGAAAAAAGCGGCCAAAGAGTATAAAGCTAGTGAGTGTGAAGGAAGGGAAAGGAAGGGAAGAAGAGAAGGAAGGAGAGAGCAAAGAACAGAAGGCTCGCCGGGAATGAGTGAGTGAGTGAATGTGAGTGGGTGGGAGGTGGGCTTGTTATCAGCCGCGGTAGTTAGACTGCCCAGCTGTGCTGCGATGGCGTGTGTGTGTTGTCGCCCTTCGAACGCCGCCGCGCTCGAGCGGGAAGACGCATCTTGTTTTGGTTCCCGTGTTAGGATTGGCGTGGGGCGGTGGGCTAGTTAGGGCGGTAGGGTTGCTGTGGTAACGGGTGCTCGCGAGGTTGTCAGAAGGCTGGAACGTGTGCTGATCGGTATGATGTGATGTGATGCGATGAATGATACCGGAGATAAGGGTAATCACTTGAGTCAACCGAAACAATGTTTAACTTACCGGTAAAAGCCAATTTCGACGTCTTCTTCACTTGCCCTGAGCAAGAAGTACCGGAAAGCAGAGGGGGGCATATCTCGCACCCAGATACGGACACATTCTTTACTGCATGCAAGTACGGTACCGGTATAATACTTGTATTTCCTTGATCCCTGTTTCGGGTACTTCATACCTAGGACAGGTATGGTAAGCCCTTACTTGTTGCTGAGGACACATCCTGGCTGGGGAACCATACAGACCACAACATTGGACTGCATCGCTATGAGTGATTCACCACAGCATAGCGATAGTAAACCCCCGTGCTATGATATATGTAGTGCGCTGTACCATACGACTTGGGATCACTGCACAACTTGAGATGAGGTATGTATCTATTATACTTGGCCTCCATTAGAAGAGCTCCGACGCCTAGTAAGAAAGAAAGAAAAAAACGAAAATTACTCAGAAATTAATGTAAATCGGTACTTTTTGCACTCACCAAGTCGAAACCAAGAAGGAGAAAGTAGGGAAGGGGAGATAGCGGGAGAACGAAATGGAAATCCAACAATTCCAATGCACCCAAGGAAAAATGAAACTTGAAATTTAAAATACAAAGTAGGTATCGTGGTAAAAGGTTTATGGCCCTGTTCTAGGGAGAAAAGTTATGGTAGTCATGTAATCATCATACGAGTAAGAAAGACCGAGAAAAAGAGAGGGAAGGAAACACACTGGTGGGAGAAGGCAAATGAGGATTAAGTGTGGTATGGTAGCGGGCGCATACCGGTACAACAGTTCATCCCATCCTATCATATCGAGAAGACACCATGGCAAGAGCACCCTACCATAATACCGGTAGCAGAAGATTAAAGGTGGACGCAAACACGAACCTAAAGTCTACCGCTCCGCTATTTGCCAGATCTGCCCAAGAGAAAGAAAGAAAAGAAGGAAAGAATGGAAAAAGAAGAGAAATTGCAAAAGAAAGCCACCCTAAACCTATTCCCACTAACTTAGATGAATGATCCGGACTCCCGCTTGGCGAAATTGGAAGGAAAAAAAAGAAGAGGAAAAGAGAAGAAATAAATAACGTTTTCTTTTAGTTTTTTGTATTAAGAGAGAGAGTGAAGAAAACAAGTGAGAAGGAAAAAAAAAACGCGTAGAAAGTGTCCCATTTTTGCGAATGGATCGAGCGAATATCCGTATGATAACAGTTTCACAGACACAGGCGCTATGCATTGGATCAGAGACCGGGTATCTCAAAGCAACCCGTCACGCCGATAGCCCCCTCCACCTCTACTACCACCACCACTGCCGCCGCCGATGCCCCTCCCACGCCCGGTCCCCCTCATCCCTCCAGTGCGGCCTCTCGGTGAGAAAGTATACACACCACCACCTCCTCCTCCGCTACCTCCCCCGTTTCTCCCCGCTACTCCAGCCCCTTCTGCACGACTTGCCACTTCAGCAAACGATTCCGTGGCACTTCTATTCCCGTAGGCATATCCAACCGCCGGAACACCCTGCTGGGCGCCGCTCCCGGCAAGCGACCCAGAAACTGTACGCCCTCCTCCCCCCACCGTGAGCACCTTCTCCACCCTCAACTCGTAAAAATTCCCTTTAGCCTTGAAAGTCTTCGACCCAGTCCACACCGTCTGCTTCTTACTATGTCCACCCGGTGCCAGCGTTGTTTCGGGTAATTGCGCATTCCACCCTTGCCCATCATCCGCACGCCCGCCATATCCAACAGGCTCTTCATCATCTTCGTCGTTTCCCCGGATTTCAAAGTACCTTAATTGCCGAGGGAGTTGCGTCCCTGCTGGCGGGGGTGCGGTATCGGCAGAGGTGGAGGAGGCGGAGGAGGTGGGGGAGAAGGATCCGTTGGGGAGGACGAAGATGGGTGGGGATTCAGATGGGTCCTTCTCGTTTGGAGAGTAGCAATTTGCGGCAATTGCGTCGATCCATCGTACAACTCGGAAGTATTTGATGGCGTCGCGGGAGGTGTCCCAATGTAGGGGTGGTTCGCTATTCTTGTTGTAGTGCCAACCTCCTGCTTGGGGGTCCATTTTGTATTTGCTGTTTTTTTTTGTTGGTTAAAGGGGGTGAGGGTTAGGTTACGGAGAAAGGAGGGAATACTGTAGGGAGAGACTGAAGGGAGGGAGGAAGAGAGAGGGAGGGAGGGAGGGGAGCGGGATGAACAGAGGAGAAGGAGGCGGTGGTGGTGATGCAGAAGGAGGAGAAGCGACGGTTGTGACGAAGAGAAGAAGGGAGGGAGGGAGGGAGGGAATAGAAGCGAGGGAAAGATAGAAAGGTGGACGAGATTGATTGATCGCGATGATGACGACGATAAGAGAGTATCTACCCCGGGTTGAGCTCCCTTTCCAACTTAGACTAGCTTTCCATTTCTCCAGACTGGGGTTCGAAAGGATTTCTAGCGCTTCAACGGTCAGTCACCCTTCTTCTCTTAGGCAGCAACGCTTATTGCTTGCAGTGTCTTGTGCCAATGCACAAAGAAAAGAAAGAAAGAAAGAAAGAAAAGACTTGGTTAACAGGGATTAAAGCTTTGTTTATTACGGTCGAATCGCCATGGAAACATTGGGCACGATACGAGCACTTTGCCCAATCAATACAGCAATTGACCCCCCGAGTGGCTTACAGCCTCTCCCCACACACAACCCACCACACCGTCCTCGAGTAATACAGGCAACCTCGTTTCGCCGTGCCACCGTATTATCATGCCGCCTTCCGAGCATCCATGTTGCCAGTTAGTGGTACGGGTGGTACCAGTACCTAAAGGTACCCCCAAGAAGCACTCTAACGATTCACCTTCTTACCGTAGCTCACCCCCACTCGCCCTAAAGCCCGTGCCCGGGCCGGGCCATGAATCAAACCCTAAGCGATCACATTCTGGGTCAACCCCGCTTGCATACCCTTTCTATTACGGTATCATGATACCGGTACTATTTTTTTTGTTTTTGCCGGGGCGGGATGGATGGCGGCTAGAAATGGTAGATCGTTGGCGTCGCGGGATCGACCGCGCGGGTATTGGGCACGTCCCTCGCACGCATAGCCACGCGATTATCACACGAGAAAGTGGGGATGAGGGGGAGGCCTAAGTTGGTTCAAACTGGATTGCTCGTGAGGAGGAGGCCTAAGCTGGTTCAAACTGGATTGCTCGTGAGGAGGAGGGGTCTGCGTGATTGTTTATTGGTGGGTTTGGCTCTGGAGCGTATCATAGGTAATAGGTTTTATGGTGACTTTTTTGTGGTTGAGTCAAGCGGGGTGGTTGGCCTAACCACTATAAGGTAGTGTGCGATGCGTAGGTGATCAGAGAGCTATTATCATACACTTAAATCATACGAGCAAGTGATTTAGAGGTGCCTATCAGAGCCTCTTGCGTGTTTTAGAAATCCCCATACTCAATTCGTTCTTTTGGGCTATTTCTAGGGGGGGGGGGGGGGGTACGGTGGTAGGTTGGTGGCCGACTTGAATCGCTTCCGACTTCCTGCTCCTACGAGTTGATACTAGGGTACAGAATGGTGGGAGGAGGTGCAATAAGTTATTGTCGATGGATTACTGCCCTCACTGTAGCGATTGACTATGACTTAAGTATTCTTATGGAATATGCTGGCTGGTGGTATGGGGTACTACACTGCAATATCTAGAGCACCCCGTAGTAATGATTCTGGGGGGTGCGCGATGTCACCGGAATTTCTGGAAAAATAAAAAGTAAAATAGAGGGCTCAGGTCTCCGGAGCCAATCATAATCCGTGCTAAACTCCTAGTGCGGTCGGAGCCCCTCCATCTCACGATTCCTGTATTATTATTATTATTATTCAATTCCAATCGCATGGCAGACAGGCTAGCCTCAACCTAACATCTGAAGTAATCACTTCTTCAGGACTACAGATCGTGCTCTATCCCTCACCAAAGACACCAACCTGTGAGAGGTCGCCATGAGAGGTGCAAGATGGGAGCTTGGTGGCCTGAGAATGCGCAGGTTTGGACAGTACCGTATAACGTATACAAGGCTTTCGCCTACCATACTGTACTGTTCAAAAGTGGAGTGCTGTGGGATGATACATGTGAAGGTCCCTACTATGGGAGCTGGGGTAATTGAACCTCAGGCTAGGGGGTTGGAGTCAGCGCAGGGATGTTTTTAGGCAGCACTACTGTAGGAACTTACTAAATCACTCCTCCTTTCTCGAGTGCCGCGGGAGCACCGGTAGAGAGTTGGTAAACTCGTTTGGCCCCCTCGGTTGTCCCAAAACTGTATCCACAGCGAAACCAGGTAAGTACCTGCAGGTCACCCCATGCGGCGAATAACAAGTATACAATCATTCGGTTCTAGCAGCACCAACAGTGGGAATGTAACGAATAGCTACAACAAGACTATCACTCTGAACAAAACAGATGACGAGGATAAACAGATTAAGCTGTGGCTCTCGCCACTGGAGCCTCGGCACAGACATCAAACTGTGCAGGCTAACAGGGTGGATGGCTTAGGAAGTTGGCTGCTTGAACGGAGCGAGTTTCGGGAGTGGAGTGGTAGCCAAGCGGTACCGAAGCAGGCTATTTTATGGCTACTATATCACATCGGTGCGACCTTTAAATGCCAACGAGTTATGCCATGCCCTACGAGTAGAAATAGGCATCGCAAACCTGGATTCTCGGAACATTCCTGTGATAGAGACGTTACTTGGTTGCTCTTTAGGGCTTGTAACGGTTGATGAGTCCTCATACACTGTCCGTCTTGTCCGCTACACCCTTCAAGAGTATCGGTCCAATACTAGGGACCTATTTCACAGCCCCCATTCAGCGATTGCCCAGACTTTGACATACCTCAACTTTCGGCTCATCAGAGACCCTTCGCCTACCCTTAATAGGCCCCCGCCAGCAACACCGCTGCTTGAATACGTCTCTTGTTACTGGGGAGCGCATGCCCGAAGGGAAGTGACGGAAAGTGTGAACACACTCGCGCCGAGGCTTCTTGATGGATTCGATAAGCATGCATCCTCTAGGATGCTCTTATTCCTTGGGGGTGGGGGCTTGTACACGACTGGTATTGGCAGGATTACTCAGAGAAGCACTTGGGGGTTTACAGGGCTCCACGGTGCTGTATATCTTGGGATCACGGAGATATTAGTTTCTTTATTAAAGATGAAGAAATGGGATCTCGGCGCAACTGATGTGGGAGGCAATACAGCAATCTGGTGGGCTGCCCGCAGAGGGCATGGGGCCATCGTGATGATCCTTTTAGAATAGGAGGATGTCGTTCCTGTAATTGCGGATAAAGTCGGTATAACCCCCCTCATGTGGGCTGCAAAAAGGGGGCATGGGGAAATTACGGAGATATTTTTGAAACACGGTGGTGTTCCTCCCGGCACTGCGGATGAAGAGGGTAGAACATCTCTCTCATGGGCGGCCGGGGAGGGGCATTGGGGTGTCGTTAAGATACTTTTGGAACTAGGGGATGTACGTGTAACCCAGGACACAGCGGATAGGGGCGGCCGAACACCTCTCTCGTGGGCAGCTGCGGAGGGGCGTGAGGATGTCGTGAATATACTTTTGGGGCGGGAGGATTAAGTTTCGGGAGTGGGTTGGTAGCCGAGGGGTACCATTTCGGAATGTTTTATTCTCCCACGGCTATCCAGGTGTGGGGAAGACCCATCTCAGGTCGGTGGGAAATCTCTCGTGAGCAAGTGGATATCACTGACTGCCGGCAATATTAGCTCGCTAGTTATTGACTGGTTGTGCGATCAAGTTGGTGACAGAGATATCGCTGTTGGAGGGATTTATTACGATTACCTTGCCCGGGAGCAGCAGTCCGCCGCGAACATATTGGGAGCTATCCCCAAGCAGCTTTTAGAGCGAGATAGGATCTCTGCGCCAGTGCGGCAAGTCTTCGGCGAGGGGAAAAAGAGGTTTGGAAGACGAGCAGTGCGGCTTTTAGACTTTGTAGAAATATCAAGTACGACTATCGCATCGCTGCCAGAAGTGTTCATTGGTATCGATGGTCTAAATGAATCTCTTCCGAAAGATCGACGGGAGCTTCTCGAGCCACTGCAGGATATCGCACTGACATTGCCGACCACGCGCCTGTTCCTTAGTGGAATACCCCAGGTTGGGTCAGCAAATTTTGTGCTTGAAGTAGCGACGGCTATTGCGATTGAGCAAGTTGGGATGCCGAAACTGGATATGGTTAATGGGGGGAAGAGGCGGAATGAGTTTGTTAATGTTGAGGGACGGATGGAGGAGGATCGGAAGAGAATTGAGGATATGGGCGTTTATCTGGATGTGTAGTTTGATAGCAGGGGCATTTCCTGTTGTCAGTGGGTTTGGGGGTGGGGGGATTTCGAGCCTCTGTTCACTCCGCCATCCCATAGCAAATATGGGGTAATTACAAGGCTTGGTCTTCACTTCTCTTACCCATGTATCTTGTATTTGCACCCGCCGTAACTGACACTCGGTCTCGGTATCTGGGCATCGATGATAACGGTACTGGATGCTCCATTGCTCTGTTCGGGGGGGGGGGTACCTCTGTTCTACCCCCAGGCAGCAAAGGAGCGGGACGTCACCCCGGCCCGGGAAATCACGACAAAAAGCTGGGAAGATTCATCCCGCATCATGACTACGCTTCACCGAAGTTAGCGTCAATCTGGTAAAGTACGGTACTACTCAGTAGATGGTGCCGGGCGCTTGAAATCAACAACAACAAGGCACGGAAAAGCGAAAAACCCCGATGACCCAGACACCCCATCACAACTTCATGGAGTAAAAATAAAAACATAGATTTATAGATTAAGAGGCTGCTGACAAATCTATGTTGAGTAATTCTTATTTAAGCTGTTGGTTAGTGAGAAAAATGTGGTTGAAGAAGGGACATTTTGTTAGGTGATCAAGATGAATTACCCATAAATCAGCCACATGATGCACCTACCCGGTACCGAGTGACAACCCATGATCCCAAAGGCATGGGGAAGCAAACACTCAAAATGCGTGAAGTAATAGGGAGTTAAGCTTCATCAACAACCTGGTGTCTGGGACTATCAACGATCATTGGAGAATGCCGGTTTCCTTGAAAAGACATCGGCATTTATGAGTAATAACGTATTAGCCGTAGATAGAATGCGTCAAGTATGGCCATCATGCTATCATACTACTCGTAGTGCGGTGGAACCCCAATGGGGGAACTATAAAATGGAGATTCTACTATAGGTATTATAGAACAGAGTTATTTGTAGCTATAAATGAGAAGTAAAGCGGGGAAGGTCTGCCCAAAAGCGAACATTTTAGAGCATATAACCCTAACCCTTCTAGTCTTGGCATATTACTAAGCAATTTCCTGAATTACCCTTGAGGGCTGATTTCAAATGCCTGGCACCACACTGCATTAGGAAATGTGTACTACACTCTGCTTCCCTTCTTCCTTGTTTCCTCCTTTCTCTCCTAGCTCACTCAGAATCGCTTATCAACAATAGCCCCCAACTTGAAGCTTGTCCCCTTCTAATCGCATCACATCATCACTCTTATCATTACTTATAACTTGATTATCAAATCTGAACAGAATCAGCACATTGTTCCAATCTTCTCATAAAAATCTTATCCTCATAACCGAAATTAGACTTGAGCTAATCAGAATAGGGTTCAAGTTTATTTTCCAGTAACTATTAAGCTACAAGTTCTTATTTCCCAGGCCCCAATTTCCTCTAAACCACACTGGGATTCCAAATACCAACATCAGGAAAAAAGTGTTGGCAGGTCTATCGTGGTCCTGAACACTACTAGTCTACCACTTTACCCCATGGTCCCACTGATGGCCTTAGTTCACTCCTTGTCCACCTTGATCCAGCTTGGCCTACTTTGTGTAAGAATGATTCTCAAAATGTGGACCAAGGTGGGCCAGGAGCGCTGTGGTCCTGTTTTTACATTTTTCTAATGCAGCCCACCCCAGCCAGCAGCTCATCCTTGTCTGCTACCAAGTATTGATCAACTTGAGGTCTTTGTTAGGTGTGGATTCCAAACACACCCATATCCACAATGTGAGGGAAGGTATGCAGTACAGGCAGTTGTGGCAGCTGTCAAAACAATTCACAAAAAGTGTTTGAGTTATTTGTCAAGTCAGTAATTTATGTATGTTAATATCAAGAGGGCTGCAGTATAGTAGAATAATCAGACGATGAGACAAGAGTTAGCAGAAATGTAAGTCTCAATAAAGAAGGCCATGAATAAGACCAAAGCTGGAGAAGAGAAAACCAGCGAGGCCGCAAGTGGGGCCAAAGCTGTGGAATTGAGATCCTCTAAGCTAGAGATAAAGCAAATTAAGATTGCAGAATGAGTTGCACTACAACTATACAGCCTTTATAGCAAATGGTCATAGACAGATGCCGATATTTTTTCAATCACTAATAGAAGTCAATTGGTTGTCTATTACTGACCATACGATGGAGCAGAAAATTAAGGCTGCCCCCCAGGGCAACTTCTAAACCAATCTTGCTTAATTAGAGAGAAAGATATTAGGGACCTTGTAACATTTTATAAGTTATAAGGGATTGAGTCCAAGTATGCCAAGCCTTATCTAAGTATGTTTATTACTCTTTCTTTAAGTCTTAATTTATAAAAAGTACTAAAATCCAAAGACATCGTACCTATAGTAATACTAGACAATTGTATTTGGAAAGGAGTAAAGATAAAAAGAAGTTCTAATAATTCCCTAAAAGGAGTAAAATATTATACTTAGAAGTCAATTCTAATATATTAAATGCTCATTTCCTTCATCTCTTTCAAATTAAGTTCACCCAATATTTGGATTCCAACTAGCAGTATTAAGGTGAGGTTTTTAACAAGTTCTTCCTGTGGCTATGGATTTATCTTATTCTGATATTAAATTGAGTAGACTTTACTCACTAGAAAATACCTAGATATCTTTGAGAATAAGGGGAAAATCTGTGATCTCTGTGTTTTCAACTGGATTCAAGTTAATGCTATAAGTGGATATATTATTTCTTGTCTTATCTAACACTTCTAGAGCACATTTCGTCTCAACTATTAAGATGAACTTGTAGCTACCAATCTTAATGAAATCAATTCTGACAAATTCTATCTTTATGTTTCTGCTATTATAGAAACAAATAATTACCTTATTCTGTGTTTACTTTATATCTAAGTAGACTCCCATCTTTAGAATTAAAGGGGAAAGAATATATAAAATATTATTGTTTTACAGTAACAATCTGGGCTACCCCTAGTGCAGCTAGCTGTATCACTTCAGCTATTGTAATATCTGCTTAAGGCTGATCTCTTCAGTTATACTATCTCGTCCAAATAATATATATTAGTTAGCTTTATTATATTATTCACTCTCAATAAATCTTATAATTGAAAGATCATGCTGACCAGGAAGTTTCAACAAGTTTTCAGATAGTTCTCTCAGGTATTGAGATTAAGCTCGGTCTTTTCCTTTTCTTAATAATTTCTGCTACACCTTTGGCTCTTGATTATTTTCTGCAGAGTATATTAATATATACTATATCAACTAAGGAGATATACAAGGGTCAGGGATAAAAGATTGGTACTGTATATAGATTTCATAAAACACTAAGTGGTACAGAGTAACCTGTCACCTAGGTACTTGGAATTGGAAAAATCTAGCTCAAGGTGCTATGAAAATAAAAATTTCAATATAATACTAGTATCGTTGTGGCATATGAAAAGGGAGAAGAGATAGGAAGGCCCACGAGCAGCATAGTTGTTTGACCAAAATTCCATAAAAGCAATATAACAAGAAATATCATAAACCTGTAAAAATAAGTCTTACAAATGAGTGATAATATATAATGGTTATTCCCAATATGAAGTAGCTAAACACTGCAATCAAAATTTTCTATGGTGAATGATTTGTATGCGTCAGAGCACCCATACTAAATTCAAACTCAGATGTTCAGATTCTACCTGTCAGAAACATGGCTGATAAGAATAAACTAAAAATGAAAAAAAGAGTAATATGAAAAAGTATAAACTCACAGGCAGACATTAAAAATAAATGAGTGATATCGTGTGAAACAATAACAATAAGAAGCAAATAAGAGTAGATAGGAGATAAAAAAATTGAAAAATTGAAGAAAAAAAAAGCAAACCTTTGATGATTCTAATATCTTGTATGACCGCCATTTGCGGTATATATAGCAGCAACTCTTTTAGGCATTCCCTGAATCAAAGGCTTCAAATCTTCCTTATTAATCCTTGCCCATTCATTAATTATTGCCCTACGTATATTCTGCTTAGTCTGAGGGCTGGTGATCTGATAATTAATCTAAGCCTTGATAAGGCGCCAAACATCTTCAATGAGGTTGACTTCTGGGGAACAAGCGGTCCAGAGAAGTAGATAGTTGAAGAGACTTTTCTCTTTATAGACATGTTTGGTATATTTGGAGCGGTGAGGAGAAGCCCCATCTTATTGGATATAGATATACTTCTCACTTGTGCCTGACATGTTTTTCCAAAATGTTGTAAGATGAGGTACACTATGTGTACAGTACCCAGGAGACTTGATTGTATTTCCCATACTAGTGGTTTCCCAGTCCCAAATGACTAAAGACACTTTTTGATATCCAAAGAAACAACCCCAGACGTGAATAGTTTCCAACTTCTGGAAACAGGGGACAAGGCAACTATCATCACATTCCTCCCTGGCCTGGCACGTAACATTTAACCGACCTGGGGAACTGCTGATGTTAAATGTGCACTGGTCTGTCCATATAATATTTTTTCAATCTGGAGCCCTCTAGGTACAGAACTGGTTGGCCCATCCCTTTCATGCCTGTAAATAATTTATATTAGCCTTCATTTCCTCTTTATAGTATATAATTTTTAATTAAAGTGAAAACAGAAATTAAAAAAGAAAACATATGACAAGAATCTTAAAATTTTTATATACATACTTGTACAAAATTAGAAATCTAATAATATAGAAAAGTACAAAAAAAAAAAAATATAAACAAAGTGAAAAGTGAGAAAAGAAACTTGAAGAGAGTAGAGAAGAAAAAAATAAACAACGAGTCGAAGAGAGCCAGGAGGTCTTCGAACTGTATATAAAAATAAAAAGAATACAAAGACTTAGAGCCTGTTTGGCAATGACAGTTCTGTTCTCTTCCTCCATACAAAATAGCCCTTTCTGCCCATTTTACAATGGAATGATAATCCTTTTTATTTAAGAAACTATTGTGAAACAGAACAGTTGACCCGTCTTTTGTTCTTACTAAATAGGCTCTAAGAGCAAGTTTGGCAAATGCAGAAGGTGGGTCAACCATTCTGATTTGTGGCAGTTTCCTATACAAAATAGTTGTCCTTCCGATTTGAAATGGTCAGAAAGGGCCATTTTGTATAGTGCAACGGAAGAGAACCATTGGTGCCAAACAAGTCCGAAGAGAAGAATGAGAAGGAGGAGCTAGAGAGAGAATAGTATGAAGGGGAGAGGGGGTGAAGTGGTAGGAGGATAGAGAGGTGGCATGAGAGCAGAGGGCAAAATAAGGAGTGAGGATTAGATTGGCGAAGAGAGAGGGGAGAGTCCTAAGCGAAGGAATTAAAAAGAAAATAAGAAAGGAGGACATAGATGTAGGGAGAGAAGGTCAAGAAAAAAAAGCCAAAGAGGTAGTAATCTCAAAAGGCAAGATGAATCCAAAGCTCAGCCGGCTGCTCAAGTGTCAGGCTAGTGCAGTGACGACTTGATAACCGCTAAAGGGGGGACGCAGAAGAAGAGTAGTTTAAGGGTACTCGAATGCTAACTAATAATGTAACGACCCTAGGACTGGTAGCTACAGTTGACCACCTTACAAGCCCAAATGGTATACCAAGAGGTAACAATAGTAAGTCCGATCTAATATACTTAATATACCATAGTAGACTAAGTCTTAGTATAAGAGTCTACTAACGAGCAATAGTAATAGTTACCCTGAGTGATAAGTGTGGTAATCAAAGGTAGTGAAAGGTACATTGTTAGACAGGTTAACCTTTTAGAGGGATTACTCCTCGGAACTCAAGTAAACAATAGAAGGGTTACACAAACCACTGTGGACACTTTACGAGGTGTCACGTGTACTTCGGTAGAGATTTCGGGTATGACAAGGTAAAGCTACCCTACCTTTGAAATCTCGTTACCCTTCCTAAGGGGACCTAGTGACCCTATCTTGAGACCCGATTACCCTACCTTTGTCAGAGAAACCACACAGGAGTCTGTTGGAATTACTACCGGTGTGGAGTTGTGAGCTAGGGCGCTCGTCATAGGGTAGTTTTAAGCAGTTAGGATGGCGTTTGGATACGCACTAGAACCCTATG